>Ga0163159_1001652_pt1 | contig 20785 bp, 10 predicted proteins | sample BioMet9_FD_108702 | JGI IMG/M metagenome (GOLD analysis project Ga0163159, IMG submission 108702) | Microbial communities from bioreactor (seeded with sewage sludge) at Lawrence Berkeley National Lab, California, USA - Biofuel... | ecosystem: Engineered > Bioreactor > Anaerobic > Unclassified ... | reverse complement strand
CCGTGTCTGGATTTCCAGGTACTACCAGAAGGAGGCAGCAAAATAGGGACGGCGGCTTTGAACCGCTGGGGGGATGTGCGCCCCGCTTGCCTTTGGGTCGGCTATTGTCTCACATCCCATAGTAAGTGTCAAAGTCCCCAATCTATCCATAAAATTTATTGTCAATTGTCTTATTGTGGATTATAATGAAACTAAAAATTAGCGAACACGTGCCGTATTAAAATATTATATAGTTTACATTATAAATATAAAAATAAATTCAATAATAAGAGAGTGGACGTATGAGTTGCGATGTTTCTTAAGATAATCTTGTTGGGGACGGAGGGATAGGAATGGACCGCACGTTTGAGACAGCGTCTCTGGAGGAACTTCGAAAGCGGATAGCCGGTCAGGAACATCTGATGAATATATCGGAGATTTGTATTGCAAAAATCAGACTGTCTGACCTTATTATAGAAGAATATAATGATGCCATGTGCCAGATGATCGGTTATTCACGGGCAGAATATGAGCAGCGGTTCCACCGCGATATGAAAGCATATTTTACCGGAGCATATCGGCTGGAATTAGATAAATTGCTGCTAGCGGCAAAGACTGCCCTGCAGGAGCGGCACGTGAACTTTACTGTCAATATGCGCGTTCCGACGAAGACGGGATATTTGTGGGTAGGTGGTGTGGCCTCGTTTTCCAATGTCCAATCTGACGAGATACCGAGCCATATCATTACTATCTATCGAGATATAACAGATATCTTGGAAGCGCAGAAACAATTAGAACTGGCGGAATTGGAGAAACAAAAGACCGATATGCTGGCTATGAAGAATCAGCAGCTGTATCATTTCATCGACAGTGTGCCGTCCGGCTTGGGTGAGCTTCGTATCATAAATGGTATCCAGGATGATACGATAAAATTGAACCGGTATTTTACGGACTGCGTGGATATGCCCGTATCGGATGACAGAGCGGTTGATTTGTCTGCTTTTTTAAATTGTCTCTATCCAGATGACAGGGGACGGTGTCGTCAAGACTTTTCTGCTTTTTTGAAACATAAAGGGCAACTGATGACACAGTACCGTTTTCGTAATACGGAAGGCAAGTATTTTTGGGGCAGTGTACGTGGAACAATAACACGTATTTCTGAAGAATTGGAAATCGCCTATTTCATTTTCAGTGATATCGATGAAATGAAGCGGGCAGAGCGCGATTTACAGGAAAGCCGGAAGCTATATGAAAATACGGTCAATTCTTTACGTGTAGGCATATGGACATATGATATCCGTAGTCGGCGTATCATTATGGACACCAATGAGTCTACGGAGGCCTTGCGTAAAAAATTCGGTTGGCCCCGGGTCTTTGAAAACGCACCAGAAAGCGCATTGGAATTTGTCGAAAAGCAGGATCATGCCAAATATATGGCCGCGTTCCGTGAGATAGAAGCCGGCCATGACGTTACTTTTGATATTTGGTATCGGTCAAAGGTAGGTATCGAGCCGTACTGTTCCCGTGAAATGTATCATACAATCTGTGATGATACAGGGCAGCCTATATTGGCGTATGGTATCGGTCAGAATGTCACGGCAGAAAAGAAGGTTGAAGAGCGGTATGAACGGGAAATAGGCTATTTGCGGCAGACCGATGAAAACAATCTTATTGCCAAAGGACACTATAATCTGACATTGAATTCCGTATTAGAATATTCAACGAAAGATGACAGCATTTTTAAACTCGCAGTCGGCCTATCTTATGACGAAGCGTTCCTCGCATTTATGAAATTGCCCTATCATGAAGAAGACCGGCAGGTTATAGAAGATAAGCTCCATCGAGAACACCTCATCCACCGGTATCAGCGCGGTGAAATGCAGACCAGCCTGACTTATCGGCGCATCCGCAGAGGCGATTTACCTATATGGATTGCCATGAATATCCATACGTATATGATGCCTGAGACGGGGCATCTGGAATGTTTTACCTATGCTTATGATATTTCCGATAAAATGATGAACGATTCTATCATGAGTCTTATTGCAGAGGAAGCTTTTGATTATATCGGTTTGATTTTCACTAAGTCACAGCAATTTGAATTCATAAAAAAGTCTCCTCACATCCGATTCCCAGAGGTTCATCAAAAAATGCCATATAGTACCTGTTGTGAATACGTTTGTAACAATTTTGTCAGCACAAGCGAAACGGAAGTACATAGGTGGGTTGTATCTATAGATAATATAGTAGAAGGGATTCGGAAAGGGAATGGCCGTCATGTCGTGACATATTTCCGCCAAGAAGGAAACAAAACTCTGTGTAAGCAATTGAACTACGTGTGGCTCGACCAAAAAGCTGGTATCATCCTCGTCGTCCGCTCTGATATTACTGCGGGGTATGAACGTGATCAACAACAGCTTGCCCAAATCGAGGCCGCCAAGCTGGAAGCAGAGCGGGCCAACGAGGCGAAATCTGCCTTCCTTTCCAGTATGAGCCACGACTTGCGGACGCCTCTCAACGGCGTCATTGGTTTTGCCGGCCTGGCCCTGAATGAGACGGATATGGAGAGAAAACAAGATTATCTCCGCAAAATCGATTCTTCAGGCCGCCTATTGTTGGATTTGATTAACGGTACGCTGGAGCTGTCCTGCATCGAGAGCGGGAAAATATCGCCGGAACCGGAAGTGGTCATGCCGGGGACGTTGATACCGACGGTCGTGACCGCTCTGCGGCCTTCGGCTGAACTCAAACATATCCGGCTCGTGACGGACGTGGAGAGTAATTTGACTGGGCCTATTTGGTGTGATCGTCTGAAGTTTCAGAAAATCATACTCAATCTTGTTTCCAATGCCATAAAATACACGCCAGAAGGCGGGACAGTCATGGTCGGACTTAAACAGTTACCGACAACGGTTCCCCCATGTCTTTATAGTTTAGTCGTGGAAGATACGGGTATCGGCATGAGTGAAGAATTCCTGCAACACCTGTATGAACCGTTTGCACAGGAAAAGCGTTCTGAAGCATATACGGTCAATGGTACGGGTTTGGGTCTGTCTATTGTCAAACGCTATGTGGATTTGTTGGGCGGCACTATTTCTGTAGAGAGCCGCATCCACAAGGGGACGCGATTCGTAGTTTCGCTTCCTATCCAGGAAGCTGGTGAAGGACAAGCAGCCATGAAAAAAACGTTGGAAACTCGTGAAAGCCTTAAAGGGATGCGGGTACTACTTTGTGAAGATAACCGGCTGAATGCTGAAATTGCCGTGATGCTGTTGAAAAACAAGGGTATACTTGTACAGACCGCGAGTGACGGGAAAGAGGGAGTGGACAAATTTACTGCTTCGGCATCAGGGTATTACGATGCCATCCTCATGGATTTACGTATGCCGGTTTTAGATGGGTTCGAAGCGGCGAGGATTATTCGTGCTCTTGGACGCGGCGATGCTCAGACTGTACCTATCATTGCCATGACGGCAGATGCTTTTGATGAAAGTATCCGCCAGTCGAGAGAGGTCGGTATGGACGATTATGTGACGAAGCCCATTGAACCTGGGAAACTGTACCGGGTCTTGGCACAGCACCTGCGCAAGTAATAGAAACGCTGGTCATACAGCAGCCAGTTTTTGAATATCATTAATAATATTATTAGAAAAAAGACAAATTATATTGAGATATTACGATAAATATAGTACAATTGTCTTATTGTACGAGAACGGTATTCTTATTATGTAAGGAGGTAATGTTATGGATTTAATCAAGAATTGGAGGATTCATCTATTTGCCTTGTGCATCGTCATCGTGGCAGACTTTATCGGGGTTCAAAAGTTTGGTCTTGTCATTTTCCTGCCATTATTCTATGCACTTGTGTTAGGCGGCATCATTAGTTATCCATCATTTCATATTCTGGACGATAAAATGATGGAACGAGCAGGGATGTTTATGCCGATTGCTATGTTATACTTGATTGTCAAGATTGGCCTCGGCATCGGTCCAAACCTGCACATGCTCATGAATTCCGGCTGGGCGCTCATCATGCAGGAATTCGGCCATTTTTTCGGCACATTGATTTTTGGGTTACCAATGGCATTATTATTGAAAATGGGTAGGGAAGCTATCGGTGCTTGTTATTCTATTGACCGTGAAGCAAATGTGGCTATCATTGCAGAAAAGTATGGCATGTTTTCTGCTGAAGGGCGCGGCGTCATGGGGATGTACATCTGCGGGACCTTGTTTGGTGCCTTGTGGGTATCCATCTTGGCGGGTGTCGTAGCTCGTTTAGGTATTTTTCATCCTTATGCTCTGGCCATGGGTGGCGGTATTGGTAGCGCTAGTATGATGGCGGCATCTGTCGGTTCAATCGTAGCAGTATTCCCAGAAGAAGCACAAAAAATAACGGCCTATGCTGGTGCTGCGAACTTAATGACTTCTGTACTCGGCATTTATTTTGCATTATTTGTATCATTGCCGGTAACTGTCAAAATTTATGAACTTGTTACTGGAGATAAAGGTCCCCAACAGAAAGAAACTGTTGCTCCTGCCGAAGCAGTTAATGCAGAACAAGAAAAAATGAATCAGATAATTGAAGCAGAAAATAAGAAAAAAGAAGAAGATAGCGCAGCTGCTCCAACTAGCGTTGTAGAACTGTTTAAAGATGCTATATTTATTTTGGTTATTACGGCAATTCTAAGTATGATTGCTAATGTTATTGGTTATAAAGGCAATTTTGCACGAGATTTGGTTGGTTCTATTCTGTTGATAGCCATCTCCTTTGCAGGTATCTTTGTTGCAACTTTACCAATTTTGAAGAAGCTTCCTGTCGTATTTTGGGTTTCGATTATAGCTGTCCTCTGTTCAGTGCCAGAAATTCCTGGTACGGCCTGGATTGTAGAGGAAACAAATCATGTTAGCTTTTTAGCTACGACAACTCCTATCCTGGCTTATGGCGGCTTATCTTTGGGTAAGCAAATGGATGCATTTAAGAAATTATCCTGGCGTATCGTTCCTGTCGCATTGATGGTAGCTGGTGGTTCCTTCATCTGCGCTACGGTCATGGCAGAAATCATGCTCCATTTGGAAGGCATATTCTAACACATAACGTATCAGTGCTTTTTGTTTAAATTAAAATATTCACGTATAATAAAAAGGGAACCGCGGACAGGTTTCCTTTTTTTGTGCATCTTTATAGGGGAAACAGGAGATTTATTGACGCGGGTATTGGAATACACCTTGCCCAAAAGCCACGCAGATCATCGTGATTTGCGTGGCTTTTTGGCGTCTTAACGTAATCTTAACGGGGGTACAAAGTTCGCTAACGCCGGCTTTATAATATTTTGGCTATACTGATGGTGACAAATAAACTAGTTTGTCCTATATGTATGAAAACGATGTTTCTCGTTGGGAGGTCTATCATGGAAGTGATTCTGATTGGGATTGGCATTATCGCCGCCATTATATTTATATATTATGTGTATATTCTCATGACAGGAGATGTATGAAATGGGTGCTATTTTATTGCAGTATGCCGTGTATCTTATCATCCTGGTCATAGCAGCTGCTGTGCTGGGTAAATACATGGCCAAGGTGATGGAAGGAGAACCGACGCTGTTGTCAAAGGCAGTCGTGCCGATTGAAGCGGCCATCTATAAGCTGGCCCATATCCAGAAGGAAGAACAGATGACGTGGAAGCAGTACGGTGCATCTGTTTTGGCCTTTTCTTTTGTGGGATTCCTCAGTGTCTTCCTGCTGTTGGCAGGACAAGGGGCACTGGCCGGGAATCCACAGCATTTTTCGGGCTTATCCTGGGATTTAGCGTTTAATACAGCCGTCAGCTTCGTGACTAACACGAATTGGCAGGCCTATGCCGGCGAATCCACATTGAGCTATTTGACGCAGTTCCTGGGACTGACCGTACAGAATTTTGTCTCGGCAGCGACGGGCATAGCCGTATTGTTTGCGCTCATACGGGGACTGGATTCGGTTCAGACACGGCATGTAGGTAATTTTTGGGTCGATTTGACGCGTATCATCGTGCATATATTGCTGCCCCTCAATATCATTCTGTCCCTGTGTTTGGTTGGCGGCGGCGTTATCCAGAACTTTTCTGCAGCTCAGACGGTACAGCTCGTCGAACCGCTTGCCGTCACTGAACAGGGCCAGGTCTTGGAAGGTGCTCATATCGATGCACAGGCCGGGACGGTCACGCTGGATGGTAAAGTCGTCGATCATGCCACAATCATCACGAAGCAAATCGTGCCTATGGGACCGGCGGCCAGTCAGGTGGCTATCAAGCAGAGCGGTACGAATGGCGGTGGATTCTTTGGCACCAACTCGGCTCATCCTCTGGAAAACCCCACGCCTTTTACTAATATGATAGAAATGTTGTCTATCCTGCTCATACCAGCGGCCTTGTGTTTTACTTTCGGTTATCGCCTGCGGAATATGCGACAGGGTAGGGCTGTTTTTGCAGCTATGTTCCTCTGTCTGGTCATCGCCTTGGCAGCTATGACCGTAAGTGAACAGGCCGCGACAGCACAGCTGGCACAGCATGGTGCTGTCGATGTGTCTACAGTGCAACAAGCCGGCGGCAACATGGAAGGAAAAGAAAGCCGATTTGGCATCGCCTCTTCGGCGGCCTGGGCAGTATTTACGACAGCGGCATCCAATGGCTCGGTCAATTCCATGCTGGACAGCTATACGCCTCTGGGCGGCCTCGTGGCGATGGTCCAGATGCAGCTCGGAGAAGTCATATTCGGCGGTGCGGGCAGTGGCCTGTACGGTATGCTGGCCTTTGTTATTTTGACGGTTTTCATTGCCGGCCTGATGATTGGCCGGACGCCGGAGTTCCTCGGCAAAAAAATCGAACCCTATGAGATGAAATGGGCCGTTCTCATTTGCCTGGCTACGCCTATGGCCATTCTCGTGGGCAGCGGTATGGCGGCAATGGTTCCAGCTGTTGCGTCTAGTCTCGGCAATAGCGGTGCCCATGGCTTTTCAGAATTGTTGTATACGTACTCCTCTGCGGGCAGCAATAACGGCTCGGCTTTCGCCGGATTTCAAGCGAATACAGTGTTTGTCAATGTCACGACGGGTATCAGTATGCTGTTTTCACGATTCCTTCCCATCTGGGGGACGCTGGCCATCGCCGGCAGCCTGGCCCAAAAGAAGAAAATTGCCGTGACGGCAGGAACCTTGTCGACGACAAATGGGTTATTCGTATGTTTGCTCGTCATGATGGTGGTACTCATCGGCGCACTGAGCTTTTTCCCGGCGTTGGCTCTGGGCCCGCTGGCAGAATTTTTTAGTACGTCTTTGTAAGGAGGGAGTATTATGGCCTCAACAAGAACCCAGACTATGTGGGATAAAAAAATAATATATAGGGCTGTCGCCGATGCATTTTATAAATTGGATCCCCAGACACAACTGCAAAATCCCGTCATGCTCCTCGTGTACGTAGCGGCTGTGGTTACGACAATCCTGGCAGGGGCAGCTGCCTTCGGAGTGCAGGACACATCCATGTCCTATACTGTCAGTATTGCCCTGATTCTATGGCTGACGGTCTTGTTTGCCAATTTTGCTGAAGCCATAGCAGAAGGTCGGGGAAAAGCCCAGGCTGATTCACTGCGGGCTTCTAAAAAGGATGTGCCGGCCAAAAAAATTCCTTCGCCGGATCAAAAACAGGCCGTGACGATTGCTTCTTCTTCGACCTTGCAAAAAGGTGAGTTCGTCATCGTCCAGGCAGGGGAAGCGATTCCAGCGGACGGCGAAGTCGTAGACGGTGCGGCTTCCGTCGATGAAAGCGCCATTACCGGTGAATCGGCACCGGTCATCCGCGAAGCCGGCGGCGACCGCAGTGCCGTTACGGGTGGTACGACCGTACTGTCCGATTGGATTGTCGTCCGCATCACCAGCGAAGCCGGCCAAAGTTTTTTGGATAAGATGATTTCTATGGTAGAAGGGGCAGCGCGCAAGAAAACGCCTAATGAAATGGCGCTGCAGATTTTTCTGATTGCTTTGTCACTCATATTTATCTTGGTGACCATGTCCCTGTATGCCTATTCAGATTTTACGGCAGTACGACAGGGTATTTCCAATCCCATTTCCGTCACGACGCTCGTGGCGCTGCTCGTCTGCCTGGCACCGACGACGATAGGCGCTTTGTTGTCGGCCATCGGCATTGCCGGCATGAGCCGTCTGAATCAGGCCAATGTACTGGCTATGAGCGGGCGGGCCATCGAAGCTGCCGGCGACGTGGATATCCTTATGCTCGATAAGACGGGAACGATTACCTTGGGTAATCGCCGGGCTTCTGCCTTTATTCCCGTCGATGGTGCCAGTGAACCGGAATTGGCTGATGCGGCACAGCTATCTTCTCTGGCTGATGAGACGCCGGAAGGGCGCAGCATCGTCATACTGGCAAAAGAAAAATATGGATTGCGCGGCCGCAGCATGGCCCATCTGGATAGTATTCCCTTTACGGCACGGACGCGCATGAGTGGTATAAACGACCATGGTATTGAAATCCGCAAAGGAGCTGCCGAAACGATGAAAGCTTATGTGGAGGAGGCTGGCGGTACTTATTCACCGGAATGCGTCGATGTGGTCCAACAGATTGCCCGTCAGGGCGGGACCCCGCTGGTAGTGACTAAGAATCATAAAGTACTAGGCGTGATTTTCCTCAAGGATATCATCAAGCAGGGCGTACGGGAAAAGTTTGGCGATATGCGCAAAATGGGCATCAAAACGATTATGATTACGGGAGATAATCCCATGACGGCAGCGGCCATTGCCGCCGAAGCGGGCGTAGATGATTTCCTGGCTGAAGCGACGCCGGAAGGCAAACTGCAGATGATCCGCAAATTCCAGAGCGAAGGTCATCTGGTGGCTATGACTGGTGACGGTACGAACGATGCGCCGGCCTTAGCTCAGGCCGATGTAGCTGTGGCTATGCATACGGGGACGCAGGCAGCCAAGGAAGCGGGCAATATGGTGGATCTCGATTCTTCGCCGACAAAGCTCATCGATATCGTCCGTATCGGCAAACAGGTCCTGATGACCCGGGGCAGTCTCACGACATTTTCTATCGCCAACGATCTGGCGAAATATTTTGCCATCATCCCCGCATTGTTCCTGGGACTCTATCCCGGCCTGGCGGCATTGAATATCATGCAGCTCCATTCGCCCCAGAGTGCGGTCTTGGCGGCTATCATCTACAATGCGCTCATCATCGTGGCCCTCATTCCTTTGGCCTTGAAGGGTGTCGCTTACAGAGAGGTGCCGGCGGCAAAGCTGTTGTTCCGTAATTTGCTTGTATATGGATTAGGTGGAGTCGTCACGCCGTTTATATTTGTCAAACTCATCGATATGCTGCTGTTTGTGGCAGGTATTTGATGGGCTGTGTCTAGAGGTGAAACATGATGAAACTATGGAAAAACGCTTTGGTTCCAGCCGGGAAGCTGTTCCTGATATGCACGCTGTTGTGTGGCGTGTTGTATACCGTCGTGATTACAGGCTTGGCCCAGGTCTTATTTCCTCATGAAGCCCATGGCAGCATCATCGTCGCCAGCGGCAAAGCTTACGGGTCTGAATATATGGGACAGCCCTATACGGATCCGGGCCATTTGTGGGGACGGGTCATGCAAGTCGATGTGTCGACGTATAAAGATGTTGACGGTACGCCGCTGCTCTATGCCGGCCCGTCCAATCTCAGTCCGGCATCTGCTTCGTATAATGTGCTCATAGCCGAGCGGGTGGCCCGCCTTCGCGCGGCCAATCCTGAACAAGGGACGGCTGCCGTGCCTGTCGATTTGGTGACTGGCTCCGGCAGCGGCCTCGATCCCGGTATTTCCCCAGCGGCTGCGGCGTATCAGGTGCCGCGTATCGCCAAAGCTAGGAATATGTCGGAAGAATCTGTACGCCAGATCATCGCGCAGTGTACGACAGGGCGGTTCCTGGGCATCGCAGGGGAACCGACGGTCCAAGTATTGAAGGTAAATCTCATGCTCGATGGAATCCTTTCATAAAGCTCCGTGGAGCGTGGTATAATAGTAGCAACAAGCAGGAAGGAGGGTGTACATGGAGGCGGAACGAGCTAATCCCGATGGATTATTGAAAGCAATCAAAACTGAACAGCGAAGCCAGTATGCTGGTCATTTGAAAATATTTTTTGGCTACGCTGCCGGTGTCGGCAAAACCTATGCCATGCTGAAAGCGGCCCATGCGGCTAAACGGCGGGGCGTCGACGTATTGGTCGGTTATATTGAACCGCATAGCCGGCCCGACACGATGGCTTTGCTCCATCATTTGGAGATTCTGCCGTCGAGGACTGTAGCCCATCAAGGTATCGCCGTTCCTGAATTTGATTTGGAAGGGGCGTTGCGGCGTAAACCACAACTGATTCTCGTGGACGAGTTGGCTCATACGGATGCAGAAAACAGCCGTCATGCAAAGCGGTACCAAGATATACAGGAACTTCTCCGGTCTGGCATCGACGTGTATACAACAGTGAATGTCCAGCATATAGAGAGCCTCAATGACATGATAGCGGCCATTACGGGCGTCGAAGTGCGCGAACGGATTCCTGACAGCGTTTTTGACAATGCAGATCAGGTCGAACTTGTAGATATTGAGCCCCAAGATTTGATTACCCGCCTGAAGGAAGGAAAAGTGTATCGGGCAGATAGGGCACAGTCGGCATTGGAGCATTTTTTTTCCGTTCAAAATCTGACGGCTCTCAGGGAAATTGCTTTGCGCCGATGTGCTGACCGGATGAACCGATTGTCTGAAAGCATACGGATTCAGCATAATGATGAGTATTTCACAGACGAGCATATTTTAGTTTGTTTGTCTTCTTCGCCGTCTAATCCTAAAATCATCCGGACCGCCGCGCGGCTGGCCAGAGCCTTCCATGGCAGCTTTACGGCCCTATTCGTAGAAACGCCGGGCTTATCCTCTATGAGCCTGGAAGATAAACAGCGCTTACGTGAGAATACGCGCCTGGCAGAACAACTGGGCGCATCCGTTGAAACGGCATATGGTGAAAATATTCCTTACCAAATCGCAGAATATGCTCGTCTTTCCGGTGTGTCCAAAATTGTCATTGGCAGGAGCAATGCGCAGCCTCACCGTCTGTTTCAAGCGGCGACGCTGACGGATCGCGTTACATCGTACGCCCCGAATCTGGATGTCTATATTATTCCTGATAAATTCAGTGAACAGCACCGTCATTGGGAGCAACCTGCCAGTGAGCAGACTTCATGGCAACTGACAGATGTATTGAAAAGCTTGCTCATATTGGTGGCGGCATCGATCATCGGACTGGTGTTTTACTCTTTCGGTATCAGTGAAACGAATATCATTACCGTATATATCCTCGGTGTCCTGCTGACGGCCGTCGTGACAGCACGGCAGATGTACAGCATCATTTCTTCTCTAGCCAGTGTCCTCGTATTCAATTATTTGTTTACCGAGCCGCGGTTTACACTGCAGGCGTACGACCCGTCGTATCCAGTCACGTTTTTTGTGATGTTCCTGGCAGCTTGCATTACCGGAAATCTGGCCATGCGGATCAAGAAGCAGGCCCGCCAAGCCGCACGCAATGCTTGGCGGACAAAGGTACTCTTTGATTCGAGCCAGCTTTTGCAACAGGCTGACGGGGAAGCTGAAGTAATCGATATAACGGCCAGGCAGCTTGTACAATTACTGCGCCGGACTATCGTGTTTTACAGTGTGGATCAACAGACGCTGAAGACTCCCGTCATCTTTCCCGCAGGGACGGAGGAACAGTCAGATTTTATCAATGCGAACGAAGAAGCCGTAGCTTCATGGGTATATAAAAATAATAAGCGTGCCGGCGCGACGACGGATACGCTGTCCAGTGCGGCTTGCTTGTATTTGGCCGTGCGCAACAGGGATACCGTCTTTGGCGTCATCGGTATCGTCATGGGTCGGCATCCGCTGGAAATATCGGAGGACAGCATCGTCTTGTCCATATTGGGCGAATGTGCTCTGACCTTGGCGACGAAACAGGCGGCCCAGGAAAAGGAACAGGCGGCACTCCTGGCCAAAAATGAACAGATGCGGGCGAATCTGCTGCGCATGATTTCTCATGATTTGCGGACACCTCTGACTTCGATTTCCGGCAATGCGGCAGTGCTGCTGGAAAACCAGGACTCTTTGGCTCCAGCAAAACGGCAGCGGCTTTGTTCTGATATTTATGATGATTCCCTATGGCTGATTAATTTGACGGAAAACTTATTGTCTATTACAAAATTTAAGGATGGCTCCATACATCTGCAGTTCCAGCCAGAACTGTTGGAAGATGTCATTGCCGAAGCTATGACCCATATCGACAGGAAACGGGCTGAGCATACGATTAAAGTGGTACCTTCCGATGCGATTATTTTGGTAAAGATGGATGCCCGTCTCATGATGCAGGTCATTATCAATATAGTGGACAACGCCATCAAATATACGCAAGCCGGTTCATGTATTACTGTCGTCAGTTGCGTAGAAGACCATAAGGCTGTAGTGGAAATAGCCGATGACGGGCCTGGGATTCCGGCAGGCGCTAAAGACCATATTTTTGATATGTTTTACACGGCTGGAAGCAGATCGGCTGATAGTCGTCGCGGCCTGGGCCTGGGCTTGGCACTGTGCAAGTCCATCGTAGAAGCCCATCACGGTATAATTACTGTTGAAAAGAACAAGCCCACAGGGACGTTGTTTCGCCTGACTTTACCCGCAGAGGAGGTAACCATTTAGAATGAATAAATTTACCGTATTAGTCGTAGAGGATGATCCGGCAGTACGCAATCTCATTACGACGACATTGGAAACGCATGAGTATAAGTATCTGGCCGCTCCTACGGGCAAGGATGCGGTCACGGAGGCTGTCTCCCATAATCCTGATATTGTTCTTCTCGATTTGGGCCTGCCCGATATAGATGGTATCGATGTTATCCACAAGATCCGTTCTTGGTCGTCTATGCCAATTATCGTCATCAGTGCCCGCAGCGAAGATGCAGATAAGATAGAAGCACTCGATGCGGGTGCCGACGATTATTTGACCAAGCCTTTTTCCGTACAAGAATTGCTGGCCCGTCTGCGTGTAACCCAGAGGCGACTTATTGCCGTACAAGGCGTCGTCGCGGCCCAGTCCGCCGTCTTTGAAAACGGGGCCCTGACGATTGATTATGCTGCGGGCTGTGTTTTTTTAGATGGTGAAGAAATCCATCTGACGCCTATTGAATACAAGTTGCTCTGTCTTTTGGCAAAGAATGCGGGAAAGGTGCTGACACACAACTATATCACTAAAGAAATTTGGGGCAGCTCTTGGGATAGTGATGTAGCTTCCCTGCGGGTGTTCATGGCGACACTTCGAAAAAAAATAGAAAAGCCAGGTACGCCGCCTAAATATATCCAGACCCATATCGGTATTGGGTATAGGCTGCTGAAGGTGTAGTGGTAGAGCCTGAAAATCCAGAAACGGCGCGATACCGGCGCATCTGCTTCGTCACGGCCGAATTTTGGCCCGCTTGAGTACAGGAGTACGCGGCGCAAACCAAAATTCGGCCGTTCCTCGCATATGCACCGGTCTCACGCCGTTTCTGTCCGCTCGGCAGGATAATGTTGGCGAGAGAAAATTTTTGAGCTTTTGTTTTTGCCGACAAGAGGAGGTTGTTATAATTAAGGATGACAGTAAGCAGGAACTTGGCGCCCTCTGGAGGGAGCTGTCGAGCGTAAGCGAGACTGAGGGTGGTGCCTGTGGGTGATAACGTGGTCGGATAATGTGGCATTGGCAACATCCCTTCTGGCCGTTAGAATGCAGACTGGACCATCTTCGTCATCCGGACAAAAATATGTCCGGAGCCAGCCTTCGGTGGGAGCCGAGGTGCTGGTATGTTCAATGTGGTAAAAAGTGACAGGCAGCCACACCCATTCTACCTTTTTGGGGGTTTTGCACTCCACATGCAATAGCTTCTCAAATATTTTATCCCGCGTAATCTGTAAATATCCAGATTATTCGGGATTGTTTCATTACTTAGGGTTTTGGGCTATAGGAATATTCCGGGCAATACGATATAATACTTATAAAACAGCTACTTGTCATGGGAACGGTGTGTTTAGGTGATGGAGGAATCTTGATATGGAACGTAGTGCGTTAGACCAGCTGATTAGGTCTATCCAGGAATGTGTCAGAGAATTGGAACATATGGACGGCTATGAGCGGTATAGCCACGGCTTGGCTGATATAGCGAGTAAAGCGGTGGCCTTTGGTACTGTACCAGCTGGTGCGGCCGATTCTGGAGTGGAAGAGACGCAAGGGACAGCTGCTAGTGCAGATGTGACGTTGAAGGTGGAGTATCTCTTGGTGTCGGCAGCGGGAATCATGGCAGACATGGGAAAACTAGCTGCCAGCCGTTTGAAAACAGCCGATGATATGATGCAGCTTCATTACGATGAATATTTGAATGCCAAAGCCCAGGCTTTGAAAGTCCAAAAATTATTTTTGCAGATGACGGCCAAGATGCTTCCGTCTATCAAGCTGCTGGGCAACGAAAATATGGCTGCCAGGTTATTCATCGGTATAGCCGGATATTATGGCTATTTGGCGGAGACGGATGAACAGCAGGCTGTAGCGCTCTTGACAACAATCAAAGGACCGGCGCGTGTCATCAGTGCCCAGGTCTTACGGAGCCATTTCTATCATAGCAGCAGCGATGCTGACCCGGCTGCCATGCTCTATTGGACGCAGCAATGCGCCCTGTTGGATGACAGCGATGCCATGGTGTTCCTGGGACAGGCTTATCAGAATGGAATCGGCGTAGAAATCGATGACAGTGAAGCCCAAAAATGGTTCACTCAGGCGGCTAAGGTTGGCCATACGGATTCGTTGCTGGGATTGGGGAATCAGTGCCGCCGTCTCAAGCAGTATGGCGATGCTGTGCAATGGTACAAAAAAGCCGCTGAGCAAGGCAATGTGTCAGCACAAATTCTCTTAGGGGATATGTACTGTGACGGCACGGAGATACTGGCTAATTATTACAATGCCGTGTATTGGTTCCGCAAGGCTGCGCAGTTTAATCCTGTAGCGGAGTTTAAGCTGGCTTGCTGCTATGATGAAGGTTTAGGTGTATCAGTCAATGAAGACGAGGCCGGCAAGCGCTATCGGGAAGCTGCCGAACAGGGGGTGGCCAGCAGCCAGTATGCGCTGGCCGGATTATACCTGACTGGCTTCGGCGGCCATAAACCGGATTTTGAAGCAGCCGTACAGTGGTTGGAAAAAGCGGCGCTGCAGGGCATGGCCGAGGCGCAACAAGATTTGGCCTATAGCTATGAAACGGGTATGGGCATAGAAAAAGACGCCCAAAAAGCCATGGAGTTATACCGGCAAAGTGCCGAAAAGGGAAATGCTGCGGCACAGACTCAAATGGCACTCCACTATTATGAAGGACAAATCGTCAATCGCGATTTATATGAAGCGGCCCGCTGGGCGCAGCAGGCCATGGCTAAGGGAGAAGAAAAGCTGCAGCCCCTGTTGGATGAATTTAATTCTCTGGGCATCCGCCTGCCCGATTCAGTCGATACGCGGCGCGAAGAGCTGCACTGCCCCGTATGCGGAGCCGCCATCGATATACGGGCTGCGTATTGCGAGGTCTGCGGTACGCCCATTGACAGGCATCGTCTCCTGTTTTTTGATAGAAAAGATAAAGAACCCATCGATCCGGCAGCGGCCAGTCCGGAAGCCTTGGCGGCGGCAGCGGAACTGACAGCTGCGAACGTCCCGGTGAAACGGAAGAAGCGCAAAAAAAAGAACCGTATCCGGCGGCTCGTAGTATCCTTAGTAGTGGCTGTCTTGGCGGGTGTTGCCTGTATGGCCTTCTGGCAATTCCACTTCGAACGGCAGTGTGTTACCATATCAGACCGGCTGGTCGGCCAAAACCAGGAGTTTTCCAAAGATGTGAAGGACTACATGGAATCTATTTCGCTTACTGAAGATGGTCAGGCCATCAGCAGTATCCAGGGGAACAGTGCTTTATTCCAGGCGATTGAAGCGGACTATGAATCGACATGGCAGCCGTACAAATACAAAGAAGCAGGACAGCGAATCAGTGAGTTTATCCAACAGGAAAAGACAATCCGCCATGATATGTTTGATATCATGAATCATCCTTCCAGGAGGGATATGCCGCAAAAGCTTTGGAATTTGAGAAAGCTGATCCAGGAACATAAAGATATGGCTGCGGCCATCAATATGGAGGGAAACCATTTTGCCGATGTCGTCCACGAGGAAGAGCAAGTTTTTCTATATTTGAATAATTACCTATATGTATTCACGAATGAGCCTAATAAGGATGTCAATGGCTTGACGCCGCAAAACGCTTTTTACCGCTATAATTTTGCTATTTCCAATCATCAGTTCCCCGAAGCGTACGTGCTGCTCAGCAGCCAGCGGCAGCAACAGCAAAGTTATGAGGATTGGGTCATAAATTATAGTCAGTTGACAGTTCGGGAGCTGCCCGTAGTAAAGAGTATGATTAATGATGGCGTACAGGCAAAGCTGGCGTTTGAATTGATCAGCCACGTCAATCAGAACGGACAAATAACAGTCCTGCCATTCCGTGGTACTTGCTTCATGGTGCTGGAAGATGGGAATTGGAAGGTAGATGGAATCGTACCAGCCCGGACGGATAACGATTTGCGTCATTCCTGATACCTGTGGTTTTCCTCGGTGTAGCGCTGTTGCGGTTTTTCTATAATGAAACTAATTGATAGGTAGTCATGCTTAATCAGGATGAATCTGACTTTTGTTTTATGAAGTGTAGCAAAAAGGGTGATGCCCATGATCAGAGCAAAATGTGTCCATTCAGGATTGGCGTTGCTGGCAGCTATGTGTATCGTCTTGAGCGGCTGTGGTTCTCATGATGTGACGCAGTCGGCGACTGTCCTGCCTTCAGGCAACCCCTTCCAGTATGATGGCCGGAAGGCGGCATTTGTCATGCTGGATAGTTCAGCCGTACCGGAACTAAAGGGCGGTGCCGTCTGGCTTAATGGGGCTTTGTACGCCAATGTGAAGAACAAAGGCGTCATGAAATTGACTATTCAAGGGAAGGCGTTGATTGCCGATAAAGAGGGCACAGTGCTTACCAAACGATCTGCCCGGGACTTGAGCACGGATGGTACGCGCGTGTATTTTACGAATTATTACCACACCTATTCTTTAGGTGATAATGGCGAGAACAAGCTCGTTACGAATGAGTATGGTAATTTTCTGCCTATTCCAGGGGGGAAAAAGGCATATGTATGGATGGAAAACCAACCCTTCCGTGAGCTGACTTTGGAAAACGGCGTAGAGACCGGGGAATACCAAGGGTTCCTGAAAAGCTACAGCCAGTTCAAGGATCCGGTCCATTCCCTGCAGGATGCAGCAGCTGACAGCGATGCCCTCTATTTGCTGGGGACCTATACGGATCCTAAAATCTGGGCAGAAGTGTCGGCCATATATTCTTTTGCCCATGATGGGACGTTTTTGCGCAAATATGGCAATAGTGATACCGATAGTCCGGACTGCATTGCCGAAGGTCGTTGCCTGGCCTTGAGTGAAGACGATGTGGTGGCAGCGAATCATCAGACACTGTTCGTATTCCATAAACGGGACGGCACATATATGGGCCGCATTGCTTTGGCTGATATGGGAATATTCCTTCCCGTACAACAGATTCTGCCATTGGAACACAACAAGCTGCTGATTTGGAGCAGCGGTATCCAGGCGGACGAGGAAAGAATAAAAAAGGAAATGGGACAGCCTTACGATGAAACATTGATTGAAACGGGGAATCACAGCATATCTCATTTTTGTATATTGGAATTATAATGGAACAAATAAAACGCCGTCCATCTTGATATATCTCCATCAAGGTGGACGGCATTTATTTCAAATTATGTTCGGTCAAGCTGCTTTTTTCAGCGGTATTGCTTCCGTGGCAGCGAGGATTTCTAAGCGACTGTTCGGTACGTAGATCAGAGTGGATTGTCGTGCCAGACCGCGCTTTAATACGGTTGTTTCAGAGCCTTTGTTTTTCATGTCCGTGCCGTTCTTCAGCATGGTATAGCCGTCGCCGCCGCCATACATGAACGCTGTCGTCACGACGGAGTAGGTCTTCGTATCGCTCAGAGGAGTCCCGTCAATGAGCGTAATGGAGTGGACTCGTTCGTTTTCAGGTCTGCTGGTATAGCCTTTGACGTTGATGCCGGAGAACCGGATAAAGCCGTAGTTTTTATTATCCAGGCCGTGCGCAATGGCTTTACGGATATCGCTGCCGCTCAATTGCAGCATGAGCAGGCTGCCCCGGAAGGGAAGGACGTCGAGCAGGTGGGACATAGTAAGTGGGCCAGCTGGCAAGGAGGTCCGGAAGGCCCCGCCGTTGTACAGGACTATATCAGCACCTGTTTCCTGACGCAGAATATCGGTTAGTACATCAGCACAAGGAGAAGAAGGCATCCAGCGGTCATTGTCCAGAAGTTGGGCGTTCATGGTCAGCGTAGTGTGATATTTCGCATCTACGGCGCGGATGAAATGCTGCAGCCGCTGTTCCAAGGCCGTATCAGATGCACCGGCAGGCGTGGTCATGAACGGAACAGTGCTCTGGATTTTTTGCTGTGTCTTGTCATAGGTAACCAAGAGACCGGCTACATGCTGCCCAGCCCAGCCGGATTGCAGGACCGGCCGATTGTCCCACGCTCCGGCGACTATTTCATGGCTGTGGCCGCTGAGGATGATATCGACGCCGTGCAGTTGTTTCAGCAAAGCCGAGAGCTCGTCACCGCGGACCGTGCCGTCAGCATCTTGGACCGTCGCCATGTGGGCCAGCAGTACGATAATCTGTGCTCCCTGCTGTTTCAGGTGGTCGATGCACTGCTGTACCGGTTGGGCTGGGTCGATAAAGGTAAAATCGGCCATGTTCGATTTAGTCGCTTTGACCGGTGTTTCCATCGTCGTGGCTCCGATGATGCCGATTTTGATGCCGTCTCGTTCGATGAGGATGCCATCTTGGAAGGGGCTAGCAGTACCTGAGATGGCCGGCCGGATGTTGGCTGCCAGCAGGGGGAAATGAGCCCATTTTGCTTGCTGCCGAATGACTTTGCCGTCAAAATCAAAGATGTGATTGCCGACCACGTCGGCATCGAAGCCCAGCGTGTTCATGACTTCAATGGCCGGACGGCCGTGAAATTCATTGCTGTCCAGCGTGCCGGCAAACATATCCCCGCCGCCCAACAATAGGGTAGCTCCAGGATGGTCCTTTTGCAGCCGCTCAATTGTGCCGGCGAGCTTGCCAGCACCAGGAGCGTCCCCTTCCAGACGGATGTGGCCGTGGAAGTCATTGACCAGAAGGAACTGCAGCCGAACTGTATCGTCAGCGGCACAAGATACGATACTGCCAGTCAGGATTAGACAAAAGGCCATAAAAAGTAAGATTATTTTTTTCACATGTGTCACCTGCCTTTATCATTTAAATAATTTTATTATACTACAGAAGTGTCATTTTAATCCTGTGGTTTATCTCAGGAGTATGAAAAATGGAGAAAATTTAGATGACCTGAGGTTTTTAACAGTATTTTTTAGGCGTATTTTGTGGTATTGTAATAAGAGAAGGGGTATGCGATTGAATCTGTATTGAACACGATGCCTGCGGGCATCGAAAATTTCATGAGAGAAGGGATAATATGGCAGAATCAGGAAAATTTAAGTTTTGTACGTCTTGTGGTGCTAAATTAGATTATGATATGAAATTCTGTACGTATTGCGGTACACCGTGTGCACCGGTCGTTTCGACTGGGGCTGGGGCGCAAGCCGGAGCGGTTGCTCCTATGCCACCCAAGAATGCCGGTCTGGAAGCGTTTACGAAAGGGCAGCAGTATTTTTTGGGTGATGGTACCAAGCAGGATTTTGCTGCGGCACAGCAATGTTTTACTGATGCGGCGAAGGCCGGTCACGTAGAAGCGCCTATCTGGGTAGAAATGTGCCAGCATTATCGGGAAATCATGCAGCTGAGCCAACGGGCTGATGCCGTGCATAATGGGATGGCACCAGCACAAGCTGCGGAAAAATTTCCATCCGTCATGACTGCGACAGGTGCTGCCCCCGGCATGGCAGCCGGCGCTGCGGCAGGAACGATGGCCGGAGTTGCTGCCGGGAACATGCAGAATCAAAAGCCGGGTCAGACCGATCCTGGGCAGGCACAACAGGTGGGCCATACGCAGCCGGGTCAGGGAATGATGCCGGGGCAGCGACCAGGACCAGCGAATGACCGGATGTCCTCCGGTTCCGGCCACTCCAAATTAGGAACGTTTGGTAAAATTGCAGCTGGTGCAGCTGTCGGTGCGGTCGCTATGAGCATGCTTCACGGCAATCGCAGCAATGCCTATGGCGGCGGCTATAACCATAGCGGCTGGAATGGTGGACCCAATGCGGGCTTTACGGGAAATCCCAATAATGGCTATAACGATAATCAGGACAATGGCTATAACGGTGCCGATGATGTAGGCAGCAATGATGGTGATGCTGGGCAGTCTTACGATGATTCTAATCAAAATTATGGTGATACGCCGCAGAGCTACGATGATGTCGATACGAGTGCTTCGAATTATGATGAAAATGGTTCGTACAGCGATGGCGATTCCTATGCTGACAATAGTTCTGCTGATGACAGTGGTTCCTATGATGACAGTGGTTCCTATGATGACAGTGGTTCCTATGATGACAGTGGTTCCTATGATGACAGTGGTTCCTATGATGACAGTGGTTCCT
>Ga0163159_1001651_pt1 | contig 20797 bp, 22 predicted proteins | sample BioMet9_FD_108702 | JGI IMG/M metagenome (GOLD analysis project Ga0163159, IMG submission 108702) | Microbial communities from bioreactor (seeded with sewage sludge) at Lawrence Berkeley National Lab, California, USA - Biofuel... | ecosystem: Engineered > Bioreactor > Anaerobic > Unclassified ... | reverse complement strand
CGCCGGATTCAGATCCGACAGAATCTTCTCCGCCGATTTAAGCCTTTGCTCGCTTCTGTTGGAAATAATGATCTTCTTCGGTATATCATCGCCGATCTTTTCTTTTCCAAAATACAGAGACATCGCCAGCGCCGCTCCGCCGGCACCCATCAGGAAAACATCCCCGTCGTATTTTTTCCAGAACTGATCCGGAACAAAATGCTCAAGTGCCAGTCCGCTGGAAATCGGGTCCTTTGCGTGACCGCAAAGCTTTCCGTCTTTCTTGGAAATACAGGAAATCTCACCCAGCTTCTGAGCAAATGGATCCAGATATTCAAAAAGGTCCTTGCAAGCATTGTACAGATCTATTTTATGAGTCGTTACAAGTGCTCCCAGTGAAAGCGGATCTTCCTTGATAAACGTTACTGCTTCCCGGTATTCTTCCGCTGACGAATGCGGCTTAAAATCAATACCTTTAATCTGCGCATCCAGATTCATAACCTCGGCCCACTTTGGGAACACCTTCATGATCGAAGAATGCTCTGTGGTCACTCCGATAAAATAAATTGTCGGTTTCTTCGCTGCTTCTACATTCAGCATTTTTTCATCCTCCATTCTGCTCAAATATCTGTCTCATATATCTGTCATTTCATAATTACGTCATTATATCGTATTGTTACTACATAACAGCTTAAAAAAAGATTTTTCGCTGCCGCTGCTGATAAAATATTTCCTGCCCGCTAGTTGTTCGTAAAAAGCGTTATATCAAAACTGCTCTTGTCGCCGCGATATTTTGCAAGAGAAAATTCAATCGGATTTCCATAAATATTATATCCAATTGAGGTAAAGTAAAAGATCGGCTTATGCGGACTTATTCCAAGAAGCTTTGTTTCCGGCGAGCCTGCTTCCGCTGTCTCCATGTGACGCTTTACACAGCTTACCTTTGTTTCATTCTTTCCCGAAAGCACCGAATAAAGCGATTCTGTCGCAAAATCATGACCCATAACGAATGAGCACTTGTCATACGGCAGATAGGATTCAACAATAACAATCGGATCCTCATCGGCAAAACGAATCCGGTGAAGAAATACCACCTTGCTGTTCAATGCAATGTCCAGGCCATCTGCTACGTTCTTCGGCGCTTTCATAACCTTAAAATCCAGCACCTTGGAATGCGGCGTCCTTCCGGTTCTGCGAATCTGATCATTATACGATTCCAGTTTCTGAATAAAATCCTGATTGACCTTGGGCTGAGAAACAAACGTACCTTTGCTCTTGATCCGGTACAGCCATCCCTCGTTGACCAGCTCCGCCACTGCCTGCCTGACTGTCGTACGGCTGATTCCGAACAAATCACTAAGCTCCATCTCGGTAGGGATCATGCTGTCCTTCGGGTACTTACCGGATTTGATTTCATCGAGAATTGTCTCCTTCAGCTGATAATAAAGCGGTACCGGTATAGATTTATCAAGTTGCCTATCACTCAGCATGCTGTTTCCTCCTGAAACGATACTTATTTAATGGAATATCATAAGATCCGGATATTATGACATAACTATTCTACACCGTAACGCCTTGAGTGAACAGTATTAAATTTATTAATTACGTAGTAATGTTGTTATGTTATAACATATGATAAGCTCTTTTTTATGATTTGTCAATAGCTGTCTGCAAAAAAATAAAGCCGCGTAAAAGCGGCTTTATCCTTTAAAAAAATCTGGTACCATACTGATTGCAGTACACCTTGGATTTATCGAGCCGGTCTCCGGCTTCCCGCTTTTCCGCGGGATATCCAAATGGTATAATCGAGAAAGGAATAATATCATCGGGAAGCCCCAGCGCTGCAGCAACCTTATCCATACGATCCTGCTCCGGCGCAATGCCGAGCCACACAGCTCCAAGTCCAAGACTCTCCGCTTCCACCAGTATGTTTTCACATGCTGCTGCCATATCCTGCTGAAAATAATCCGGATGTTTCAGTTCCCCGCGGCTGCAGACAACAACAATCGCTGCCGGTGCACGTCCTGCCGGCCCCGCGTACGGACTAGCCGCTGCTAATTCTGCAAGTACATCCTTCCTGTCCGCCACCACAAACTCCCATTCTCTCTGGTTGCACGCAGTAGGCGCCGCCATGGCTGCCGCCAGCAGACGTTCCGTCTTTTCCCGTTCCACTTCTTGTTCTTTAAAATACCGTATACTCTTCCTGCTGAAAATACTGTCCAACTGCAGTTCATCCCTTTCGATTTAGAATCCTGTCTTTTGTATCGTACATTATGCCACCGAAAGAAAACTTTTGCAACTGGTTTATATTGCATCCCTTTATTTCTTCGTCAGATTCTCATAATCCGTCGCAAGACCCGCCGTGTCCTTCAGGGAAAGCGTCTTCCCGTCGGTTGTAAAGGCAAATGTCACTGCTGAATCCCACAGTTCAAGCTGAATCGCCACATTGCTTCCATCGATCTTGTACGTCCCCTTGTCTTCCATCGCAGCTGTCTTCATCGAACATCCGCCTTTGCCGTCAAACGTCCATGTTACATCACCTAAATCCGCCGTCGTTCCGGACCATGTCCCCTTAAGCGCATCCGCGCTGCCGCCGCACGCCGTCATGCAGAGAACAACCGTCAGTACAATGCAGACCGCAGCCAGCATTCGTTTTCCATTTCTCATTCAGCATTCCTCCTTACGATTCACTGATTGGTTTTAAAATTCATACTGTCCAGAATTGCTTTAACCGTTTCATCATTCACATCCATGTTGCATACCTCGACCGATATCTGCCTTCCGTCTTTGAGACCCTGATACTGCGTATACTGATACGTACCGCCGCCGATTTCCGTGGTATACACGGCGCACATACAGTCAACCCCCCCAATCATCCTGTTTTCCTTAAACTCCGCATTGTAGGACTTCATCTGTGCTTCAAAAAGCTCTTTGTTTTCACTCTCCGTTACATTGTTTCCCATAACCGACATAGCAACAACCTGATTGTCAAGGGATCCTCCTTCATTGATCAGCTGAAGCGTTTCAGAGTCATCGAACGGAACCAGCGTCCAGCCTGACGGCAGAAATACGCTGCAGTACGGTTTATCAACAGTTTCGCCTTTTATACCTGTATCGGCCTGTGCGGTGCTGCCGGAAGCCTGACCTTGCTGCTGACCTGAAGTGTCCGTGCTGCCGCACGCTGCAGACATCATTAAAAACACCGCGGCAAAAAATATGGCTGTGCGTCTCATCTTCCGGTCCTTTCCGCTGCCGTACAGCATCCGGTATTATTCCGCTTTCGCGCAGATGAAGGTATAATAAACATCATTCGTACCGCCTGATACGGATACCTGCATCTTACCGTCGTCCGTATACTCCATAAGAACCGTATACGCATCAAGGCCGAGCATTCCCGTATCGTCCGACATAAAGCTCCATTCTACTCCTTCGTACGAATCACCAAGGACCTTGACGGAAGCCGAATAACCGCTGTCATAGTCCATATTAAATGTCATCTGCAGCGCGTCAGCCATCGAGCTGTAACCATCCATGGATGTACGCGGTGTGTCATCAAGCACTTCCATATAGCTTTCTGCCTTCCATGTCCCGATGGCCTTCTTCTCGCTATCGCTCAGGTATAACGCCGGATTTAAAGCACTCGTTCCGTACTTCGCAAAAATAATCTTCGAGCCTGTCCCGAACATGTCGTCAAACGCGACCGAATCCCCGTCGATCGTCCCCTTCGCTTCACTTCCTTCGATTGTCAAAGTCATTTCTTTATCTTTTACACTGCACTTCCCGCTTCCATTTTCACTTCCGACATTGACCTGCGTTTTACCGTCCTCGCTGATTTCAAACGTGAACGGATCATCTGCCGCTGTTTCGGGAATTGTATAATCTCCTGAAACAACCGCAATCGCAACCCACTTTCCGGCATAATCCGCCATTCCGGACGAACCGCAGCCGGTAAGTACACCCTGACACATAAAAAGCATCATCAGCACAGCCAGAATTACATACATTTTCTTCTTCATATTCGTGTCCTCCTGAGTCTTATACGCGGCCGGTTTCAGCCGCATGATCGTCCCCTCCCAGAAATCAGCTTACACTATTTTACAGGAATTCACCCTATACAAAGTGATAGGGTTGTTCGATTTATGTAAGTATAATCTGGTGTCGGGGAGGGATCGGCGGGGGCTGACACGCTTGTCCCGGACATTTCTGCACTCGCCTATAGATGGCGGCAGAGTAAACTCAGCGAGGCGTGTACGCATGTATTCAAACCGGTAGGCTATAGAACGCTCGCTTCAGACAGTACTCTGCCGCCATCGCTTCGTGCAGAAATGCCTCGGGCCCGCGCTTCCGTCAGCTCCCTCCGATCCCTCCCCGACACCCTGCCGCACTTTCATAAATAGAGTTAAAAAAAATCCCGGAAAAATCAGAATCGCTGCAATACTTCTCAACTTTTAGCCTCAAAAAAGTGAAAAAAGTAGAGAACAGTTATAAGATAGATGTGCAATGCCATGCGGCGGGAATCCGTCTGTGCTCTGACTTTAGCATTTTTCTTGCATTTCCGCGCGATGCGATGACTGCAAAGTACTGTCTGAAGCGAGCGTCCAGCATTTTCTGACCTATTGCACAAAAAAAGCGCTCGCTGAGTTTACTTTGCAGTCATCTATCAGCGAGCGCAGAAATACAAGAAAAACGCGTGTCAGAACACAGACGGATTCCCGCCGCATGGCTCGACACCCTATCAATAATTTTCTCAACTACTTTTTCAAATACCTTAAAATACTCTCACGTGCCTCGCCGCAGCTTTGAAACATCACGTGATCCCCCGTGATATACCACACCGCGTCATTCCACTCATTCAGTGAATAATCCCGCGCCGGGACATTTTCCAGATAACGGTCAAGAAGACGCGGATTGATATAGTGAATATCCGAAAGGTATTCGCATCTGGTCCATTCCTGAATTCTATCCAGCAGCCCGGTCTTTTCAGGCTGCCTGCGAGGATACATCACGCTTTTGCTTCTCATTGGAATAATATTCATTTCCGGCATCTCCTTTTCTTAAATTTCTTTATTTCTGTCTCCAGAATAACTGCGATAACAAGAAGTGATACCACAAGAATCACGGTCACGGGAAAACCTGCGCTCCCGTCGCCCGTCTTTACATTCCCTCCGGATAAAAGCTTTGTATTCAAGGTATTATTCTCCGGCCAGCTGTTGCAGAAAAATACCGAATCCAGCTTCTGCCCGCCGCATTCGACGATAAAATCGGCGCGCGTCGTTCCGCTGTCATTCAGAATGTAAACCGAAACAGTATATTGTGATGAGTCCGATGTATACACAGCGCTGCTGTCTGTTTGCTCCTGAATTGTATAACGGTAGATGCCGGGAGCCGGAAAGTAAATCGTTCCTGGTTCCGCCGTACTGTTTGCCGGAACCGTTATTTCCATCGAAGTGCCGGACTGATTATCCGGAAGCGGCGCGCCGTCAAGCGCCGTAAGAACAAGCGTATGAACTGTGCCGGACGGGACACTGCCTGTATCACTCACTGTTACAGACGGCATCTGCGCACTGATCCGATCCTCGGCATGTGCATCCGACGGCACAGCGAGCGCGCCTGCCAGCGCCAGAAACAGAAGCAGGAGCAGGGTGCTGCCATGGATTCCGCGCTTCTTTATGAAACAGACTGCAGCAAGCAGTATGCCCGCCGCGAACGCCAGAAGCAGCGCCATCGCTTCACCCCTGCTGCCCGAACCGACTCCGGTCGGATACGACACAAGTGTCTTGTCATTTACAAAATCCGCCTGTTTTCCCGCTTCTCCGATCGTTCCCGCTGCCGAACCGGTATAAGCGGCGAACGATGTCCGGACAGACGTAGGATTGCCGTTACTGTCAAGATCCGTTGTACAATACGTCGTCGTATACTGATCCGTGTTGGCTTCCGCCTCTATCACGGTATACGTCATGCCGTACGGCACATTATGCAGTAAGAAACATTCGCCTGTTCCGAGCGAAATCGTCGTATTTGCTGCGTTTCCGTCAATCGCCGCAACTGCGCCGTCTGTAAACGTGATTGTATGATCTGCGCCGGCTATGCTGCAGTTAAAGCTGCCGCTTATTCCGGTACCGGTTTCCTCCGCAATCGTTACACCGAAGGTGAAATGTTTCTTCATATCCGCCATATTGCCTGTAACCGTTTTGCTGATTCCCAGATGCTTCGTGCCGATAAAGAAATTATATGTATTAAAGCTTGTGTCCATGCCGGCATCCCCGGCATTTGCCCCGATGCCCATCTTATACGTCCGGTCGTCAGTGAACACCTGTTTGTTGGCAGACGCCGCACTGGTCGACACCGCCGTTCCTGTATCATCGTAGTTCTCGGCAAACTTATGGAAAATAACATGCTCATCCGGCGATACCGTCACGCCTACAGAAGCATTTGTAAGCGCACCGTCAGCATTGATAATGCCTCCTGCCGGCAGCGTAACATTGGAATCACTTCCAAGTGCCGTATTGCCGCTTACGGTCGGCGAGCCTTTCAGGGTTAGTGTGCCTGCCGCGCTGTCCGTCACGTAAACAGCCCCGCCGTGATCAGCTAAAGCCGTGTTTCCCGTAATCGAATCTGTACCTGTAAAAACTGCATTTGTTCCGGTTCCAAGATACACAGCACTGCCGTTTTGAGCTTTTCCTCCTGAAACGGTACAGTTATCCATGGTAAGCGTATTCGTATCGTATAAATGATACATCATGACCGCGCCGCCATTATTCACAGATTCATTATTCGTAAACGAAGAATCCTGCAGATTTACGCTGCCTGCGCCAAAAATCGCGCCGCCGCCGTTCCCGGTGCTTGTTCCCGTCGACTTGTTATTTTCAAACACAGAGTCAGAAACCGTCAGATCTGTCAGGGAAACAATCGCTCCTCCGATAATCGCAGTATTATCGGAAAAAGTACAGCCGCTCACATTTAAATGTGTACCAGCATAACCAAACAGCGCAGCATTTTCTGTGTTTGACAGTTTCGAATTATTGATGTTAAAGGTGCCGCCCATTACATCTATGCATCGGCTGTTTGTCGCTACCGAACCACCATCAAAATTTACTCCGGACACTGTTACCGAAGAAGTACTCCCGCTGATATAAAGACAGTCACCGCTTGTAAAGCTGCTGCCGCGCGTTACCGTCGCCGTATCCGTCTCATTTCCTGACGGCATAAAGGTGCGGGCACCCGGCGCGCTCGGTGTATCCGTGGGAGCCGTCTTGATCGTGATTCCTGTTTTATCGGAAAGCGCAGCGGTTCCTGTCAGGTCATGGCTTTTAAAAACCTCTATTGTATCACCGCTAACCGAATCCGCGCATGCCTCCGCAAGTGTCGCGTATATGCCGTGCAGCACACCGTTCCGGATGATCTGGCACGTACCGCTGCCCCATACAACCTGGCTGCCCGTCCCCGACAGTCCGTACAGATCTGTCGCCGCGCTGCCGGTATTATTGTCATTGAAAAGTGTATACAGTCCGGCGACTGATGACGCGCTTGACGACACAGTACTGCCAAACTGACTGCCTGCTGTCATATGGTTATTGCAGAAAATGCCTACGGAAGCATTTTGTGTAAGATCACCCGTCACGTGAAGGCTTGTATTGACAGCAAGATAGAGATCCTTCTGATTCGCCGTCCTGTTGTTAATATTTCCGGAAATCACAGGTGAGCCGGAAAGATTTATCGTCGGATTTCCGGTTGCCGCAACACCGCCTGACAGGGCACTGCTGTCATTAAGCGCGGTATTCCCGGTAATTGAGCCGCCTGTCATATTCATCGTATCGCCGTATGGAATATAGATCGTCGAAGACCCGTTTGTATTTCCGTATATCTGTGCGCTGTCACTGATATTGAGTGTCCCGGCATCATGATGAAAAACAATTGTGGCAGATTCCGAATTATTGGCCGTTGTCGTATTATTATAGACAGCGGCATTCCCGCTGATATTCAGCGTACTCTTTGCACCGCTTATACGGACAAAAATGCCGCTGCCATGGCTGATGCCGCTGTTGTCATGAATACTGCTGCTGCCCGTAATCGTCATCACAGACCCGCCGCTCAGATCCAGAGCCGCGGAATCCTGGCTTACACAGCCGCTTATCGAGCTGTCTCCCTGCATAGTAAAAGTGGAAGCGCCTGTAACGTATGCCGCGCTTCCCTGATATCCGCGCGCGTTAATGATGCTGCTGCCGTCATTCATCACGACAGAGGAGCCGCCCTGTACGTATAAAATACTGGTGCGTGTAGAAATGTTGTTTCCGTTCAGACAAACATTGCCAAACGATACATGCGCCGCACCGTTTATGTTCATCATCTGATAGCCAAACCCGCTTCGGATCAGCTGCGGTATGGAACCTGCCGTCCCCTCATACGGATATACGGCCGCGTCCTCCGCCGCTTTCGCGAATGTAATGGTTTTGCCGCTGTTGACCGCAATCTCGGATGATATGGCAGCATCCTTAAGAAGTTCAATTACAGCCGTGCCGTTCGTCGGGACAGCCGCCACCGCGGCCTGAACCGTAAGGTACGGCGTATTTCCGATCTTGCAGACATAATTTGTGCTCTGTGCGGTAAGAACAGGTGCCGCGTCGGAAAGCGCACCTTCCGGCTCCTGTTCCGTGCCGGCCTGATCCTGCACCGTATCCACGGATTCCTGCACCGTACCCGCATCTCCGGACGACCCCGCCGCCGCACTTAAAGGAAAGCATGATAAAACTGCGGCCGCAAGCAGTGCCCACTCAAAAATATTCCGTAGAATTTTATCAAGCCCCTTCGGGAGCATCCGTCTGTTCTTCATTTCAGCACCTCTGAAAAAAGCAGTCCGTCTATTGCTCGATTCTGCCGATCAGAATTGTCCTTCCATTGCTGTCAGATGTCTGACACGTGCTTAGCTCAATCATATGATCGCCCGGTGCTGCCCCGATATCGCGGTAATGCACCGCGTCCGAAGAAACACCGGAAAGAAACGTTTCCTTCAATGCACTGTCTGTCATGCCGGGCGAATACCAGACCGTATCGTCGCCGCGGCACTCCACGATCGCGGCAAGCGAAACCGTGTGCCAGGCCCAGCTGCCGTCCGGACTGTATCCTTCGCCCTTTTTGCGGGAAGCATCGTAATAGATACGTGCGTTCGGATGCGCGTCAAAAAACGTTCCGTCCATGAATTTGTCAAGATCGCCGAACATCCTGCCTTCCGCCATATGATGTCCGTAAATGATACTGTTAAAATCCGAAAAACCCGGAGAATTCTCCTGTGTCAGGAACAGCGAGCCGCTCAGCGATTCTTCCCGCATTGCGCTGTGATTCAGATAATACAGATCATCGCCCTGCACAAGAGGATAATCAATATTCGTATCCGGAATCGTAAGCCATCCGATCACATCGGGATTCTTCGCGGCAAAATCCGCGAACTTAAGCGGCGATACCGCGGGCGAGTACCCGGTATAATTGGATGGATCGGCCGCCTTCACAATGCTGTAATCATCCCAAAGCGCGTATGTTCCATATAGCAGCATCAGGAGGATGACGATCAGGATCGCGATATTCACGATCCTGTCGCCTGCCGCTATCGCATATCTGCCGATCTTATGCGATACCCTCTCCTCCATGACGCATTCTCCAATCCTGTATATCTTTCTTGCATATGACTTTCTGAACTACCGGGAAGCTTTCTTCCTGCGGGATGCCGCAAACGCAATGATCCCAAGCACAATCGCCGCGCCGATCGCGAGGAATGCCGGCATGTGATCGAAAAGAATACCGGTCGGCGTGTTTACTTTATAATCATTTGTATACGCGTCGATATTCTCGGTGTCTGCCGCCGCTGCTGTGGCTTTGATCGTTCCGGTCGAAGCTGTATCCGAAGCAACCGTTCCGGTCACCGCCGTCAGCTGCGTGCCGGCCTCAGTTACCTGATACGTAGCCGTATAATTCGTCTCGCCGGTTTCGGTTACCTTGTATGTCGTTCCAACCGGGAGACCAGCGATCGTAATCTTATCCTTATTGCCGAGCTGGAATGTATAATTCGCGCCAACTACAACGTCTGTACCTGACTGGGTTGCCGTAAATACATTTCCATCCTCGGTAAGTGTTGCTGTAAAATGATATTTACCGTCAGTACCTGCTGTCAGATCATTCACTGCCGGAAGCACAATATCCGAAAGTGTAAAGCTGAAGCCCTTCTTCATATTCGCCGCGTTGCCTGTGATGGTCTTGTTGATTTCCAGGGAAACCTCAGGTGTATACGTATTTGTAAACTCAAAGCCGGAGCCGTTCGGGTTCGTATCCGATGCGTCGGAACCATCGACCTTTACGCCTGCCGTAACCGTCGCGTCTGTTGCCGGCGTAGCTGTCGATGTTGCTTTATTAACAACCACATACGCAACGCCGAGTGATCCTACTGCAATTCCATTGCCGCCTTCTCCAGTACCTGTGCCGTTTTCCACATATACTGAAAGCTCATAGCCCGAGTTTCCATCCGTCTTGTATGCCCAGTCACCCGCATTCGTGTTCGTTTCCGTCACATAATAGCGGAAGACACCGGCGTACGGCCAGGTAATTTTACTTAGATCAATTGCTGTGTTCCCGACCTCAACTGTATTCGCGTGTTTCGTATCCGTCTGGTAATTAACACCGGCTTCCGTCGTCTTGTCCGCGCCGCCCGACGTAATCGGACTGATCGTAATCGCCGGCATATCCGTCGTGTCCGAAGCTTCTCCAATGCCAAGCGGTGCAGCTGTGAAATTAAAGGTTGTCGCAGGAATCACCGCATCGGGATCCGCCACCACAAACTTATGCAGTGTAACACTGCTCCGTGCCGCACCCGGATCCGTAACCGGATCCTTGACCGCCCTATCTGTTGTTGATCCGTCTTCTACATTGGCCGTCCCCGCCGCGAAAGCGGTGCCCGGCGCGAACATCGAAAATGCCATGACTGCCGCGGCCGCAATGACTGCTGTTCTTTTCAATAAATCTTTTCTGGTCATATCTGTACCTCCTCTTCTTAGATGCTGCGTCTACGCATTACAAGAATGACTTTCCCCTTAATGTCTTTTTTATCAACACAGCCGAAAATCCGGCTGTCCGTTGCCTCCGTCCTGTCGTCGCAAAGCAGAAACACCTGCCCCGTCCCGACCGTCACGGGAAAACGAATTCCGTTCTCCCATGCCTCCGTCTCCGCACCGTACAGATACGTTTCATCCCGCCCGTATCCGTTAACCGTAAGGGAACCATTCTGAATATCAACGGTATCGCCTTCCTCCGCGACGACCCGGTATTCACTTGTCTCCTGCCCTCTCTCGTATACTACGACATCGCCTTCCGCGATATTCTTCTCAAGCCTGTAGTAAAACACAAGGTCTCCGGCCTGAAAAGAGGGCGCCATCATTCCATCCCCTTTCGTAATTCCATATACATAAGTAAACATGAGCCAGATAAACAGCACAGCCGCACCGGCTTTTACAAGCAGAACAGCAAGGTCCTTCCATAGTGGACGATTCCTGTCCGCGGCCTGCGGCTGATCGTTCGGTTCTTTTTTAATTTGTTTTCCACGCATTCTCTATGACCTGCCGCTCCGCGAAACACTGCTGTTCTTATCTACCCTGACTTTATCACGAAAAGGGAATAATGTCAAACAATATATGACGCTCTCATCATATATGTGATTAATTTATAATTTTATATAATTTTACGATTTTTTAAATTTATGCTATTTATAAGCAACGTTCTCATTTCATGGTACAAGCTCTGCGGCAGGCGCATAAAATCAGCTGCCGCTGCCATCGGCGGAAAAATAGCTGTTCAGGAAGCTGTCATAGTACTCATGCTCCGCCGCTTTCCGTGCGCGCGCCGCTTCCTCCAGAGAGCTGTACTGGCCGAGATAATGTGTCTTGCCCTTGAAGCCGATCGTCGCGACGTATATCCGCCGGCGGCTCTGCCAGTATACACCGCGGACACCGGTACTGCTCTTGACCGGCCGCTTCTGACTTGCGATCAGATTTTCCACACATGTGCCTTCCACGAAATGAAGATTGCTCTTGATGCTGTGGCTCATTTCCGGCGGTCTGTGCCGCAGACATCCGCAGCTTTTTACCGCCCCGCGGTTTAAATCACGCGTCGTAACATCTACGGAATTGCCGCGGTCGCAGTCGCAGTGCCAGACACGGCTCTGATTCTTAGATTCCCCAGTAGGGGATCGGACGGTCAGTTTCCCGTAGCGTCTGCCTCTTAGGTTTCCTGTATCTTTCTGTCTCATGCTCTGCCTTCTTTCACAGCAGCAGCTGTCACGCCTGCAAAGGACATGAGCAGCAGCAGCCACAGCATCATCGTGTCAGAAGCGTCGCCGGTCGATGCCGGTGATGCTTTTACCGTTGAAGAAACGGCCGTACCCGAAGTCGCAGTCGTTGCCGTCGTTGTACCGGTCGATGCTGCCGTATAGGAATTGGAGAAGGTAAGATTTGAATACTGCGTTCCACTTTCATCCGTTATCACACGGTCTGCTGCGAGCGCCCCGTCCTGGTTTGTGACTTCATACGTAACGGTATACGTCCTTCCATCGTACGTATAGCCATCCTCCCCGCTGTTTTTCTCGGTAACGGTATATACATATTTCCCGGCTTCCGTAAACTGGATCGTTCCAAAATCTGCGGTTCCGGCGCCGCTCTGGCTGACCTCTTTCACCCCTTCGCTGCTGTCCGGCATCGGATTGTCCTTATCCGCGGCTGTCAGAACAAACGTAAAGTTTCCGGGTGTCGAAGGGTCTCCGGTTACTGCTTTTTCGACGCTTAAATCAACTGACGTCGGCGTCGGTGCCTTATACAGCACGGTTGCCGATATGAGTGTAGCGGGATCGTCCCCGTACTCCGAAAGGGTCGGATCCGCCAGATTGTCCGGGTCGTCCTGCACGCCGACCATCGAAATCGTATAGCTTTGTGTTTTCGAAACGTTCGTAAATGTCAGCGTACCGCCGAAGCTGTCACTCAGACGCGCGAATTCTGGGGTGATGATCCCGTCGTTTACGACTGCTGTATTATTATTTGTAGAAACCGCATAAAGGCCTGCGCGCAGAATACGTGCAAGCTCGGTTCCTACGATGCCGTCCGTTCCCAGCTTATCCACAACCTTCGCGTTATATGTCAGTGTATTGGATGCTTCGTCATAGGACGGTGCCCCGGTCAGTTCAAACAGCTGAACCGCCTCGCCTGCAAAATAGTCATTGATGTCAGAGCTCAAAGCAGCCCCGGATGACGGCGCGATCCCTTCGCTTCCTTTTATCTTCATCGAAAATTCACCGGTGATAAGTCCGGTCGAGTTTCCGTACAGATCAACGATCTTCGCGATACTCTCCATATTTATAGTAAATTTCCCGTAAACTTTATCCCCGATCTGGACATCACGCGGCCCGTTGATAAAGGTAGTTCCGCTGCCGTCATCAATCAGGACGTCAAGCGGGAGCGTCTGGGTCGGCAGTGCCACAAGCGCCGAGATTCCGTCCTCTTCCGCGCTGCTGTCATCCGGCGTTCCATCCTGTGCGTATGCTTTCTGCGGCATATACGCCATAAACAACGCAAAAAGCAATGCAAATGCGGCACAGAAGCCGCGCTTCCAATACTGGTTCATCCTTCTCATTTCAACACTCTCCTCCATATAACATTTCTTTTTCGCTGCCTGTCAGCAGATAGGCACTTTTTATAGCAAAGCGGCAGATGCTGATTTCCCTTACTGCATTCATTTCCTTCCTTCTGTCCGCTTTGTATCCATTGTTCCAGTTGATAATCCGGATCAGTGCTTCGGTTGCCTCATCGTCTTCCGCAATGCCTGTAATCAGGCCGCCTACAACAATAACACCCGCGTTTTTCGTCACTGTTTTTTCCTTCTGCATGCAGATCCACTGCGAGACATCCGATGGATGCCGCATGGCCTTCTGAATCAGTTCCGGTATCTCGTATCCGATAAAATAAAGCACCGGCTCATGGTTCCAGGAATCGAGTTCTCCTTCGATGCCCGCCGATTCTCTCCACTCGTCACACGTCTGGCAGTATGTCAGATAACGGTACGGCGCCGCGATTTTATAAAAATGCCTTGCCTTATAATCCGATAGATTTACTGTTTTATCCGGCTTCATAGTCACGCTCTCACTTGTGCTTCCGAAAAAAGCTCACGCTTTATCAATGAACAGAGTTCCTCACGTCCGGAAAACAAATTGCTTTCCAGACGGTGTATTCCGTATACCAGCCCCTGCCAGTCACCTTTATCCCGGAAACGGATCTCGACAACAAGAAGCCGTGAATAACGCGGGCACTCTTTTTTCTGCATTTCATCCCATGTGATCGGCTCAACATAAAAAGCAGAATCATCCTTCAGCAGAAGATTCACGATCTCCGTCATCTGACTCAGCTTCTCGAAATACCAGAAATGCTCGAACCTTCCATCCGTAATATTTCCCCGGATATCACCATTTGAAGGATGCTCCAGCAGCAGATAGAACAGCGGCATTTTTCTGTCTGCCATACGCTCCTGCGTCCGTGCCATATGATCTGCCCCCTCATATTTTCTTTCTTTTTAATAATTTTGCATTTTCCACCAATATTACTATTTATGAATATTTAAGCATAAAAAAAGCACCTGTAAGTGCTCTCTGTAGTTAAGCATTCGATTATTGTTGTAAATACATTCCCTTTCTGCGACAAAAAACCTTGATTTCACTGCATAAGCCTACATTTCTTTTATGCGCATTTTAGAATAGTTAAAAAGAGGATTACAGCCATGATGATTTCAGCCGTACAGAAGAAACAGCTGCAGCAGCTTTTTGACACACTGCCGCAGAATGTAAAAGCACACAGCATTCGAACGGGAATCGGACTTCAGGTTCTCGTATCCAGAATCTGTGCCGATACACCGGAATACATATCAGACAATCAGAAAGCGCTCTGTACCGCGGACGCTGTAATGTGCGCGCGCGAATTTGGATTTTACCACCATATAGGCGATTCTTCCAGCAAGAACACGCGATATTCCAGCCCCCGCGAGATGATTTCATCGATTTTTGACGGCGCATGGAATGTGAACGGTTTCTACGCCCATGGACTTCTGGATACCATCGAGACACACGATGAGCACTGGGACGGCAGCGGACTGCCGAACGGATTGAGGGGAATCCAGATACCCTTCTGGGGGCGTGTCTGTGCGGTAGCAGAAGTATATGATAATATCTGCAGCGCGCCGAACGCACCTTCCCCTTCGAAAGCCATGAAACAGCTGAAAGCCCTTTCCGGCACAGTTCTGGATCCGGAGCTGACCGCTGTTTTTGCCGAATGCTCAGGTGAACTGCGTTCCTTATATTGCTGACCCTGTTTCAACGTTTCTCCTTATTTGCTGTAAGTTTTCCCCCCTATTCAAAAAAGGACGCGGCTCCGGAAACCGGAACCGCGTCCTTTTTTACTATCTTATTCGCCTAAATTTTTTGGGGGATGAGCATGCAATACCAGCGCAATTATCCGCTGCTCAGGGCGGTACACCACATTGAAAATGCAGCCGTTTTTGTCTGTAAAGTCCCGCATCCGCTTCAGATACTCCATGCTTTCCGCAGTCAGGCACGCTTCCATTTCATCCGGGAAACTCCCCTTGCCCGCATAATAATCTACCGATACAGACAGCCATTCATTCTTTACTGAGCTCATTATGTCGACCTTCTGCTCCGAATGTGTATCTGTCGTGAGCAATGACAGAACCAGCTCCGTATAATTTATAAGCTGTTCAAAAGCCGGCTCCTGCTGCGTCGTAAAATACTCCGGCACATATACCATACTGCTGAATTTGATTCTGCGGCTCTTGCAGCTGTCCGCTATTTCCATCAGCGCCGCGTCCACAATGTCATTATTCGAATATCTTCTGCTTATAACAACATCTGAAGCCATTTTATCGTTTATCTTCGCGACAAGCAGCCGTCCCTCATCATATTTCTTCTCTTTAAATAATGCATAAACTTCACCCATCATATCTTTATACGTATCCCGGAAATCCGTAAAGCTGCTGACATATTCGCGGTACGCGCGGTAGTGGAGAAGCTGCCGCTCCATTTCTTTCTTAAGGCGCTGATTCTGCCGCTCTGCCGCCATCAGCTTTTCATCCGCGTCATGTTTGATCTGCAGTTCACGCTTCTCCAGCTCCGTGATCATGTAGTTGAATGAATCCGAAAAGCTGCCCATGAAATCGACACGCTGACTGTAGTCGCCGCCCGCGACCTCCTGAGCCTGCCATGTCAGGTGCTTCAGCTTGTAGTATAAGTCCTTGCCGGGTCCGGCAAAGTAATTGTGCCTCGATGGAATCTTTACATGATCCAGATTTCCGTCTGCCATTGACGAGATAAACCGGTAGGCCTCTCTCTGCTGCAGAATCCACGCTTCAATCGCCTCCCCCAGCTCCCGATAAGCCGGAGACAAGCCATCCACATTCGTTTCACAATGTTCAATATCTTCCGCGGCACCCCTGACGAGCTCCGTTAGTTTATCTATATCCATCGTGGGCTTCCCTCTATGCGGTACTACTCCTGATTTGCTTCAAATCTGCAGACCCTGTCGCCCCTCGCCCAGCAGTCAATTTCAACAGCCGAATACGGCTTCTTTGTATATGTACTTAAAATCCCGGAAATAAAGCCTTCATCATAATTGCACACACATTCTCCCGATACCGGAAGGCCGGAACAGTCCAGGTCCTCGCTCACGGTAAGCAGCGCGTGACCGGTATTCTTATCCAGTTCCTCAAAACGCATGACGCCGATTTCCAGATCCTTCAAAAGCTTCTGAAGCTGTGCCAGAAAATGCTCCCAGTCTGCCGACAGATCCAGCATGTTCTTCGCGAATTCCCTGCCCGCGAGATCTCCGCTCTTCCGAAAAAGGCGAATCATCTCTTCCGTACCGTATTCGCGTACAAGTGTTGCCCGCATCGTATACTGAAAAAGCCTGTACACAAGCACAGGCATCCGGGCACCCAGGTGCTCTCTTCCCGTATTGATGTCGCCCAGCATATCCCATGAAAAATCACCGTTCAACTGTTTGTCGCCCATACTGCTCCTCCCTATAGCTTCAGCAAATACTTCGAAAATTCCTCCTGAACCGACTGCGTGTACTTCCCGCTTACAGGAATCTCCGTTCCGTCCGTGAGGAAAAGACTGCTCCGTTTCAGCTTCTGAATGTAATAACAGTTCACAAGATAGGAACGATGTGTCCTGACAAAGCCCTTGCCGGACAGCTGCTGCTCCACGTCCTCAAGACGTGAGTAATAGTCCAGCATTCCGTTCTGCGTATGAATGGTTATGATCCGGTTCTGCACTTCAAAGTACAGAATCTGATCCAGCTTCAGCTTTGTCTTCGTGCCGCCTGAAGCAATTATAATGAAGTCATTTTCCCGCAGCTTCACAGAATCCTTTGCTTTCTGGAAAATATCCTTGAATTTTCTTACCGGCATTTCATCCTTTACGATGTAATAAAACGGTTCGGCTTCAAAGGCTTCAAAAACATATTCATCACTCGTCGTCAGGAAAATGATATGCGCCATACAGCCGATTTCTCTGAGACGCTTTGCTGTTTCGAGACCGTCCATCTTGCCCATCAGGATGTCCAGATAAATAATATCGACATCATTCGGGCAGTCGGAAAGCATAAAGAGCAGCTGTTCCCCGCTTTCATACATTGAAAATTTAACTTCTACGCCACTTTCCACGGCACATTCCGTCAGCAGTGAATGATAATATTCCAGTACCTGCGGATTATCATCACAAATTGCGACATTCAGCATGATTTCCTCCCTGCTTGGTGCATTTCCTCTTAGCGTTTACAACAGTTATAATATTGTTTTTCATAAAAATATATTTGTATGTTGTGAATTGATAATAAATTGTTGTAAATACTCTTTTATGTTTCAATAAACATCGTAAAAGCTGTAATAAAAATGCCTTTTTCCGCTCTGGTTTCCATATATCCGTGGTACTTCTTCACGACTTCTCTGACATTGTCCAGTCCAAACCCGTGGTTCCAGCTTTCCTGCTTTGATGTAGCCATTGTTTTCTCAGCCGGCTGCTGCGGTGTAATGGATGTATTCTCCATTTTAAAGGTAATCATACCGTGCTTCTCAATCAGCTGAAAGGAAACCACGATTCGGGTATACCTCTCATGCGCCAGCATACAGGCTTCAATCGCATTGTCTAGACAGCTTCCGACCGCCAGACAGAGATCTCTTGTATTGATGCCCAGTCCCGGAGCGAGTCCTACTATATGTTCTACCTCGATCTTCTTCTTCCTTGCCTCTTCGATCTTCTCTGAAAGCAGTGAATCAACCCCCGGATTTCCTGTATTGATAATGGCTGAATCCAATGACAGGATTGTTCCAAGCTCCTTGATATATTTCTTCGCGCCCTCAATATCATTATTATTGATCAGTCCGGAAATTGCAATCAGGTTATTCTTTCCGTCATGACGGTACCGGCGCAGCTCCTTCTGATAATTCTTCGATCGCTCTAAATACTCCTCCTGCAGCTCCACCTTGGCACGCAGCTCAATCAGTTCCTGCCGCTCCTTCACAGACAGTGAGGCCTCCTCCGGCTCAGCAACCGGTTCCATCAGGCACACAGCCTTAAGCACATGTGTGCCGTCATCTACAATCTTCATCCACCGGATATACGTCCTGATATAGGTTTCCCCGTCACACGCAAGAAAACTTACAAACGCGTCTCCTTCACTCTTGTCACCGTAGATATCGTCAAACATAGAAATGTACGCTGCCTTAGAACCGGCCTGTATCAGCATCCCGTCCAAAAGCGTCTCCGGAACGCCGCAGACCTGCGGTACATCCAGGAAATAGATCTCTTTAAATCCAGCCGGCAGTGTCATCACATGATTCGGAATATTGATTTCACAGATCAAAGATTTCCCAGGCACGAACATTTCCCTCTCTGCATTGTCTGCTGTCACTACAGGAATCATTGAAAATCTTCCCCCTCGTCAGATTTTCCGTAAACAGAAATTCATTAAATCATCATATTATTACAAATTTATAATATTAAATTTATCAATTTCCTTTGGCGATTGCATCAATACGTTGTGAATAGCAATAATTTCGATGTGAATCTCGCTAATATTTTTCAACTCATTTCTATAATCAATACGTAAATCGTTATTTATAATAAAATGGAAGCTTCTGTTTCCAAAAACTTCCATTTATCGGTTACTATAAAAATATCCATTCTTTTGCAGTTTGTCAATACCGTTAATTCTTCTGCGCGGCAGCCTGCTGTTTTCCATTTACGCCAATATAGGCATAATTTCCAAAGCCAAGCAGCGGCCAGAAAATAACCGGCAGGAATATCAGGCCGCAGGCAAATCCGCCGCCCTGCCCGAAAGAATTCGAAAGCTTCACCATGGTAATGATCTCAATGACAAAATTTGCAATCGGCACAAAGATCAGCAGGAACAGCAGACCGTTCCCCCATGTGATCTTAAAAAGCAGATACATGTTATAAAATGGAATGATCGCGCCCCATCCGGGCTCACCGGCTTTTTCAAATATCTTCCAGTACGCGATAACGTAAATGACCGCTATCACGACACAGAAAATGACGAAGCCTGTCGATTTGAACAAGTCAAGATTTTGATACTGTGTACTGTAATACATATGCTGCCTCCTCATATTGATATATTCCATAAACCGCCTGTCCCGTTTCTACTGCGGCCGGTGTCTATGTTCCCTCAGATACTGACTGATCCAGTGTACGTCCTCCTCTTCAAGTGAATGATCCCCCGCCATTGACTCAACATGATGGCGCAGTTCATGACGCAGAACCTTGCGGACTGCTTTCCGGATCGTATCATCATTGTCAAAGGCATAGATCTTTTCAAAAGAACCGTAATACAGTACTACGGTCCTTCCGAAAACTTTATCAACGCAATACTCCCCCATGATATACAGATCGCCGTTTACTGCCTTCGGATGAAGCTTGGCTTCCTCATGAACGATGATGCCGCCGTTTAAGTCCTTGTAAATCTCATCCGGCACTTCGGCGGAAAGCTCATCTACCAGATCACTAAAAAACTGTAAATCCATGCGTTATTCCTCAGATTTCCGTTTGCATGCACTTAAAGCTGCATGCGGAAATTATAATATACCTTTTCTCAATATACAAGTGCTTATCGTTGTGTATTACAGTATATCTGCCATGAAAAGTTCAGGAAAATATTGAACGAAGTATATTACAGGACATGAAATTCCAGAATCTTCCTATAATACAGGCGGGTAAGAGGTGCTTTCTCTTTCCCGCCTGTCTGTATTACTTATTCGTTACTCTTTACTGCCAGCTACTTACGTCCGCTGACATAGGATTCATAGTCCGCCTTCGCTTTTTTCCTGCGTTTCTGTTCCTCCAGCAGAATCAGCAATCCGGCCATTGCGGCTGCCGCGATCAGGAACATCGCTACGGATTTCATCTGCAGACCGCCGTTGTCAATTGTCTTCGGCATTGCTCCGCCGTATACCGCCGTTACCGTATGTCTTACGATATTGGTATCTGTCTTCGGCGTATAATCACTTCCGACGATAGCTGCATTTGTGATCGTTCTGCTGCTTGTGCCATTGCTTAATGCGTCAACCGTTACCGTAAAGCTTACGGTCACCGATTCGCCGGCCTTCAGCTCCGGTATCGTCCAGACAAGTGTCTGTTTTCCGTTCTCCTGCCGGTTGTCCGCGTCGATCCCGTTTATGCTGCATTCTGCCGAACCGCCGACATACGATGTGCCGT
>Ga0163159_1001644_pt1 | contig 20841 bp, 11 predicted proteins | sample BioMet9_FD_108702 | JGI IMG/M metagenome (GOLD analysis project Ga0163159, IMG submission 108702) | Microbial communities from bioreactor (seeded with sewage sludge) at Lawrence Berkeley National Lab, California, USA - Biofuel... | ecosystem: Engineered > Bioreactor > Anaerobic > Unclassified ... | reverse complement strand
TGAAAAAAGAATGGGGCTTCCGCGGAATGGTGATCAGCGATGCCGGGGCAACCGGCGGCGCCAATGTGCTGCATTTTACGGCAAAAGATTATGAAGATGCCGGAAAACAAGCCATCGAAAACGGTATGGATGTTATCTTTCAGTCGGGTTTCGGCAGTTATGATTTGTTTAAAAAGCCATTCCTCGACGGAAGTGTGGATGCTGCCAAAATGGACAGCGCTGTTGCAAGGGTACTTCGCGTGAAATTTGAACTCGGCTTATTCGACCAACCGTATGTAAATACTTCTGCCAATGAAATAAATTTTGCAGAGCATCGGAAAATAGCAAAGGAAGCCGCCCTCAAATCCATCGTCTTATTGAAGAATGATGCAAAAAAAATATTACCCTTGTCGGGAAAATACAAAAACATAGCTGTGATAGGAACCGATGCCATGGAAGCAAGACTGGGCGGTTACAGTGGACCTGGAAATGATAAAATTAATATTCTAAACGGATTAAAACAAACTTTGGGCAAAGGCGCCGAAGTGGTTTATTCCGAAGGATGCGGAAGATCGGATGCGGAATGGAAGTTTGTAGACGCCTCCTGCCTGGTTCACCAAAAGGATGGAAAAACGGAAAGTGGGTTGCTGGGGGAATACTTCAACAACATTGATTTAAGCGGGAAGCCCGTTTTGACGAGGGTTGATAACGAAATTAAATTCCAGTGGACTTTGTTTTCGCCACATCCGTCCATCAATTACGATTTCTTTTCCGTTCGCTGGAATGGCGAGATTGTGTCGCCCCTTTCGGGAAAATTTAAAATCGGCGTGGATGGAAACGACGGCTACCGTTTATACTTAGACGGAAAGCTCATCATCGACACCTGGAATCAGCAGAGCTATCATACCACGCTTGCCGGTTTTGATTTTGTAAAAGATAAAAAATATAAAATCAGGATAGAATACAAAGAACCTTCCGGAAATTCATGGTTCCGGCTGGTTTGGAATATGGGTTTGGATAATAAAACGGAAGAAAAAATTCAGGAAGCTGTTGGCCTTGCCGAAAAAAGTGACATTGTGATAGTGGTTGCAGGAATCGAGGAAGGAGAATTCAGAGACCGGAGCAAACTGAACCTTCCCGGAAAGCAGGAAGAGATGATTCTCCGGCTGACTGCTACCGGAAAACCGGTGGTTGTGGTGCTGATTGGTGGCAGCGCCATCACGATGGATCGATGGATAGATAAAGTCAAAGCCATTGTGGATGTGTGGTATCCCGGCGAAGCAGGCGGCGAAGCCGTGGCAGAAATATTAACCGGCAGATATAATCCTTCGGGAAAACTTCCCATTACCTTTCCCCGCACCGAAGGTCAGCTTCCGCTGATTTACAATCATAAACCCACCGGCCGGGGCGACGATTATTCCGACGGCAGTGGCCAGCCTTTGTTTCCCTTCGGATATGGGCTTAGCTATACGGATTTCGAATATTCCAATGCCATTCTCAGCAAAAAACAAATCAGTGCCACTGAATCTGTCAGCATTTCATTTAAAATTAAAAATACCGGCAAATATGATGGAACGGAAGTAGCGCAACTTTATCTTTACGACGAACTGGCTTCGGTAGTTCGACCGGTAAAAGAACTGAAAGCTTTTCAAAGAGTGTTTCTGAAAACAGGCGAGGAAAAAGAAATTTCCTTTTCGTTGACTCCGGAAATGTTTACGCTGCTGGATGAAAATCTGAAAACAGTAACCGAGCCGGGCTTTTTCCGGATCATGATTGGAAGCTCCAGCAAGGATATCCGTTTAAGAGAAAGAATAGAAGTAAAATAACGTTTTAATTATAATGGTATGTGGAAATATTCGCTAATTGGTATTCTGTTGTTTATTTTAACGACTCATTCATTCGCCCAGCACCAGGAATATGTGCCCGATCCCGATCCGGCAATTCAGCAGCGTCTTGAAGATTGGCAGGATCTGAAATTTGGTTTACTGATGCACTGGGGAACGTATAGCCAATGGGGCATAGTAGAAAGCTGGAGCATTTGTCCCGAAGATGTAAGCTGGGCTGCCGGCGGTCGGAAAAAAGAATTTTCAGGCAATTACAACGATTATGTGAAAAAGTACGAGCAACTGCAAACGACTTTTAACCCGGTAAAATTTAATCCCGAGAAATGGGCTGCCGCTGCAAAGGAAGCCGGAATGAAATACTTGGTTTTTACTACCAAACATCACGACGGCTTTTGCATGTTCGATTCCAAGTACACCGATTATAAAATTACCGATTCCAAAACGCCTTTTTCGGTAAATCCACGCAGCAACGTGGTGAAGGAAGTCTTTTCTGCCTTCCGGAAAGAAAACTTCTGGATAGGCGCTTATTTTTCTAAACCCGATTGGCACAGCGATTATTATTGGTGGAAATATTTCCCTGCCGTGGACCGGAACTGCAACTATTCCATTACCAAACATCCAGACCGCTGGCAAAAGTTTGTGGATTATACCCATAGCCAGATTGATGAACTCATGAGTGATTATGGCAAGGTGGACATCCTCTGGCTGGATGGTGGCTGGGTGCAGAAGAAAACAAGAGACGTTCTGATAAAAGAACTGACCGATACCTGCGAAAACAGCCGCTGGTTCCGCAATCCGCAAAGCCAGGACGTTGACATTGCCGGAATTGTTAAAAAAGCCCGGGAAAAACAACCCGGATTGATTGTCGTTGACCGTGCTGTGCCGGGGATGTATCAGAATTATCTTACGCCCGAACAGGAAATACCGGAAAATGGTCTACCTTATCCATGGGAAACCTGCATGACGATGGCAACCAGTTGGAGCTATGTACCGAACGATGTTTACAAGCCGGCAGATGAACTGATCAAAAAGCTGGTAGACATCGTAAGCAAAGGCGGAAACTTTTTACTGAATATCGGTCCCGGTCCCGACGGCGAGCTTGACCCGGTAGCTTACGACCGCTTGAAAGAAATCGGCAACTGGATGAAAATAAACGGAGAAGCCATTTACAAAACCCGGATGTACAAAGTCTTTGGCGAAGGCAATAACATCCGTTTCACCCAAAGCAAGGACGGTAGCACAACGTATATTTTCTTCTTCAGTTTTCCAAAAGAACCGGTAACGCTTAAAAATCTTTCTTTAGGTAAAAAATGTTCAGTGAAAATGTTGGGAAACAACACAAATTTAAAATACAAAATATTACCGCAAGGTGTTCAACTGATTATTCCTGAAAAGTTGGAAAAAGCAGGAAAGCATGTTTGGGTTTTAAAGGTGGTTCAGAAATAACAGGCTAAGATTATCAGTTAAAATACAAGTTACTGGTTTTACATCTCAATTTTAACAACTTGGCGTTGTTCATGGAATCCCGATACAGATAAAAACATTCAACCGGTATTCTCCCCCGGTATTTTTTAACTAATTTAGCCGGCATGAAAAATGCCTTTGCAACGTTACTGTTTTTAATCGCTTTTCTCAGGTTACCAGCTCAAATGGTAATTCCTAACGATTATTTCCGCTCACCGCTGGATACGGTTTTGCTTTTAAGTGCTTCCTTTGGTGAAATACGAGCCGGGCATCTGCATTCAGGCATCGATATTAAAGTATTTGAAAAAGAAGGCATGCCGGTGCTTGCTGTCGCCGACGGTTTCGTAGTGCGGGTAAAAGTTTCCCCCGTTGGGTTTGGAAATGCATTATACATCGATCATCCCAATGGATTCACATCCGTGTATGGACATTTACAACGGTTTAGCAGCGAAATACAAAAATATATCCGCAAGGAACAATATGAAAGGGAATCCTTCGACGTAGATGTTTTCCCGGGTAAAGACCTAATCAGAATAAAAAAGGGAGATACTATTGGGTATGCCGGAAATTCCGGAACATCCTTCGGACCTCATCTGCATTTTGAATTACGCGACACCAAAACAGAACGGCCTATCAATCCGTTGCATTTCGGCTACAACATTAAAGATACGCTTAAACCAATAATCTCCAGCCTGATTATTTATCCTTTCGGCGATTCTTCCAGCGTAAACAAGAATTACTTTCCGGTTCAATATCCGTTGGAAGGAACAGATACACTCCATCCCTCGCTTATAGCCGAAGATACCCTTTGCCTTGCCGGAAAAATTTATTTTGGCATCGAAACGGAAGATTTAATGTACAATCAGCGGGATAAAAACGGAGTTTATTCCGTAGAACTCTTTATTGACTCAACATTATGTTTTTCGCAAGCTTTAGATAGCTTTGCTTTTGACGAAACCCGCTATGTAAATGCAATGATCGATTTCAATTACTGGATGCATACCGGCAGAAAAATTATAAAAACATACGTTTCACCGGGGAATAAGCTGCCGGTATACCGATACGTTGCCAATCAGGGCATTTTTGATTTTTCTGCACCAAAGCTGCATCTTATCCGTTACGAAGTATCCGATTTTTCAGGAAATAAAAAAGTATTGCAATTTTATGCCAAAGGAAATTTCCCATTTCCCCAGGATTATGTGAACGAGCCCTGGTGCAACGACGATACGCTCATCTTTTATCCCGACAGAAAAAATTCCTTTAAAAACGAAGACATTGAAATAACCATTCCTGCCGGAACACTATACGACACCCTGCTTTTCAGCTATTCTTCCGATAAAATCCCCAAAGGCTGTTTTTCAAAATTATATCATATACAAAATCCATTTTCCGCTTTGCAGAAAAACATGACGGTTTCGGTGAAAACGGAAGGATTGCCGGAAAAATACCAGCAAAAGGCATTATTGGTCAGGATAAATGAAAATCATAGCAAAAGCGCCGTTAACAGTACATTTGAAAATGGTTTTGTTATTGCAAAAACCAATACATTCGGAGATTATGCCGTAACTATAGACGCCGTTCCCCCACAGATTAAACCGCTGAATATTCCGCGGAAACATCATATCAGCAGACAGAAAAATCTTGAATTTTTGATTACGGACAATTTATCCGGTATCAAATCCTACCGTGGTACACTTAACGGACAGTGGATACTGATGGAATACGATGCCAAAAGTGATAAACTGATTTATCGCTTTGACGACCGTTTGCACAAAGGGAAAAATGATCTCAGGATTGTCGTTACCGATGAATGTAAAAACAGCCGGACTTTTTCATCTATTCTTTACTACTAACAAGCAATAATCATTTTGGCGACAGAAATAGTCCGAATTCTGATAGCGCCGGCGGATTGCTGGCTTTTTTAACTTGTATTTTAATTTTTGATGCCGTTGTAACGGGAATTTTCAGCAATCGCTTGTAGCCGATTGTTGTTCCTGAGATTAATACCTTCCAGGTGCCGTCCTTAAAAATCGAAATATCAAAAGCGCTGATTCTTTGTCCCAGAGCTATTGCTTCCTGAAGCATAATTCTGTCGAAAGTTATCGTACCGCCAAGGTTAATCTCCAGTTCTGCATTGGTAATGTCGTCGTCTGTTGTCCAAAAGGTTTCCGGATTATTATCTGTTATATTTTTCGGAGAAAATTCTGGATCGTTCAACCGGTAACTGCTTGCATTAACCGGTTTATGAAATGCCAGGTTTGTTTTATACGTTTTTTGAACCATTTTATGGAACGCTTTCAAAGCAGCAATGTCTTTTTTGCAAATTAGTCCTCTGCGATCAGGCGGAATATTAAGCAGCAAAACAGCGTTTCGTCCGACGGACTTTTCGTAAATATCCATCAATTGTTGTGGCGTTTTCACCAGCGAATCTTCTTCAGCATGATAAAACCAACCCGGGCGAACAGAAACATCACACTGACCAATCATCCATCGGTTTCCGCCAGGTTCGCCGGTATTCAGATACGTTTGGTCTGCTTCACCGGGAATAATATTTTGGTCCGAAATGGTTGACCAGAACGTTTCACCGGCAGCGCCATTTTCGTTGCCGACCCAGCGAATGTCGGGTCCGGCATCAGAAAAAATCAGGATGTTGGGCTGAAGATTTTTCACCAGTTTAATGGTTTCTTTCCACTGGTAATACGTTCGTTTATCAATAATTCTTTTTTCTTTGGCACCGCCATAATAGCCGTCGCCTCCGTTTGCTCCATCAAACCAAATCTCATTGATTTCACCATAGTTGGTAAGCAACTCCTTCAACTGGTTACGATAATAGGTGATATATTCCGGTTTACCGTAATCTTTGTGATTACGATCCCAGGGAGAAAGGTAAAGTCCAACGTTGATCCCATTCTTGTGGCAGGCATCCGTAAATTCTTTTACAATATCGCCCTTGCCATTTTTGTACGGACTGTTTTTGATGGAATATTCCGTGTATTTGCTGGGCCATAGGCAAAAACCATCATGGTGTTTTGCCGTAAGAATCAATTCTTTCACCCCTCCTGCTTTTGCTGCAGCAACCCATTGTTCTGCATCAAGCTGTGTAGGATTAAATTTTTTGGGATCATCGTCGCCATAGCCCCATTCTTTGCCAGTAAAGGTATTCATGGAAAAATGAATAAAACCGATCAGTTCCATCTGCTGGTACCGGATTTGATTTTCTGCAGGAATTACGGCATTGGGAGCGACCGTCTGCGCCTTTAAACTATAGCTGATCAGTAAAATCAGTAGCTGAACGAGGATAAGCTTCTTCATAAAGGTTGTAAAGTTAATAAAGTTCATAAGGTTTGTAAAGTTTATAAAGTTTATAAAGTTCATAAGGTTTATAAGGCTGAACAAAGTGAAGTCCCGAGCGAATCGATTCGGGATTTATAAGGCTGAACAAAGTGAAGTCTCGAACGAAGCGATTCGGGATTTGTATGGTTGCAAAGTTAATAAAGTTAATAAAGTTTATAAGGTTTTTAAGGCTGAGCGAAGTTCAGATATAGAATCGCTTGGGAGAAATGACTTAGCGATTCTTCGTCGGGATTTGTAACGTTCGTAAAGGCTCAAAACATTGATTATTTAATGATGACAAAATTTTTATTGCCAGAAGTTAATTTATAAACAATCTTCTACCCATATTTTATTCCTAAGGGATAGTTCCGTTAGGAACCCAATATCGGTAGAAAATAAAAATAACCTCATCCATTCACAAGTCCCGTACGGGACGTTATCTATCAATGATTTCATAATAAATAAAGAATTTTCCCCGGACAACAATGATTTTTTTAAGCGATGACAAAACTTTCTCTGCCTGTAGAACTTTCTTTTAAGCGATGACGAAACTTTCATTGCCTGTAAGATTTTCTTTTAAGCGATGACGAAACTTTCATTGCCTGTAAGATTTTCTTTTAAGCGATGACGAAACTTTTATTGCCTGTAGAACTTTTTTTTAAGCAATGACGAAACTTTCACTGCTTGTAGAAACTTTTTTTAAGCAATGACGAAACTTTCACTGCCTGTAGAAACTTTTTTTAAGCAATGACGAAACTTTCACTGCTTGTAGAAACTTTTTTTAAGCAATGACGAAACTTTCACTGCTTGTAGAACTTTTTTTTAAGCAATGACGAAACTTTTATTGCTTGCAGAACTTTTCCACGGGCAATTATAGTTTGCAAATTGCTCGCTAAACTTTTCCACGGGCAATTATAGTTTGCAAATTGCTCGCAGAACTTATTCTTAGCCAACCATAAATTCCTGAAATATCTAATACCCAAAGAACCTTATAAATCAAGAGTCGCTTCACGCAACCTTATAAATCCCGAATCGCTTCACTTCCCGATGAAGAATCGCTAAGTCGTTCCTCCTAAGCGATTCTATATCGGGACTTCGCTTCACTCAACCTTACAAACCTTACGAACTTTATGAATCCCGATGAAGAATCGCTAAGTCGTTCCTCCTAAGCGATTCTATATCGGGACTTCGCTTCACTCAGCCTTACAAACCTTACGAACTTTAAAAACCTTAAAAACTTTATAAACCTTACAAATCCCGACGAAGAATCGCTAAGTCGTTCCTCCCAAGCGATTCTATATCGGGACTTCGCTTCACTCAGCCTTACAAACCTTACGAACCTTATAAACTTTACAAACCTTATAAACTTATTTCTTAAGACAATTAAGTATCGGACCTTCTATTCCTTCCACGGAAGAAGATTCCGGCTTTAATAGTTCCAGAATGGTTATCTCGTTTCGACCTGTTTTCAACCATTCCGCGGGTATGTATACGGTTTGCTGCGGGCCAATTTCCCAATATCTACCCAGATTATGGCCGTTTACCCACACACAACCTTTGCCCCACTGGTGCATATCGAGCCAGGTATCGCCGGTTTTATCGATGTTGAATGTTCCTTTTCTTATCACAGGAACATCTCCGGAAACAGTATTTCCTTCTTTTGCCACAATATTATCTACGCTACTAAAGGGGAGGCTAAACATCTGCCAGTCTTTTAAAGCATTTCCGTTTAACATCACATTTCCGGTGATTCCCTTTTTGTTATCCATCAAATACGGTCCATAATTTATCCTGCCCAGGTTTTCCACCAGAATATCGAGAATAACTTTTCCTTCCTGGATTTCAATTGGCAGGCTATCCTGTTTCAGCCGCCGGTCCAGAATGCCGGCACGTTTTCCATTAATAAAAATAATGCCGTAATCTCTCAGACCATTTATTTTCAGCAAACCGGATTTTACATTTTTTAATGTAGTGCGATAAAACACAAAGCCATAGTCCTGATCAATATCTTCAAAAGCAAGCGGAACGGAATTGCTTCTTGGTGATGGTAAAATATTAAATAAGCTAACAGACTGCGGTAAATTAATGTGTGGAATGGCAACAGTTGCTCTCTGATCCGGAACATTGGGAATGTTTTTGTCTTTAGGCAAATGTTTTATGATTGCCTTGCGGAATTCAAGGTATTTAGCGGTAACATTCCCCGCCTCGTTTAAAGGAGCATCGTAGTCGTAACTGCTGATTTGCGGAGCAAAAGCGCTGTAATCGTTATAATTTGCGCCATTCATAAACCCACGGGTAGTACCGCCATGAAACATATACATGTTAATGGAAATACCTGCTGCCAGTATCGAGTCAAGATGGGCAGCATAATCGGACGGATCTACTTCATGGTGTTTTTCGCCCCACCAATCGAACCAGGCAGGATACCATTCTGAAATAAAATAAGGGCCTTTACCATTATGATTTTCATTTACCACTTTTTTTATTTCGGCAATGTTATCGGAACCATTAATTGCCGGCAACAAACCATCAATGTGCCCGTTTGGGGTTGACGACAAAGGATCACATGTATAAAGCAGTCCATCAAAACCTGCTTCAATAAACATCTTTCGGTTAATATCAAGATATTCCTTATCGCTTCCGTAAAGTCCGTATTCATTTTCCACCTGAACCATCAGAATGTTGCCACCATGATTTACCTGCAAAGGAGCCAATTGTCTGCCAATTTCCATGATGTAATTGCGATAAGCGGAAAGATATCCGGGATTGGTGCTGCGAACCACCATTCCTTTTTCTTTCAGCAACCAGTAGGGATAACCACCAAATTCCCATTCGGCACAAACGTAAGGACTCGGACGCAGAATAACCCATAGCCCTTCTTCCTGAGCCGTTTTTACAAAAGCCGCCACATCGTTGTTTCCCGTAAAATCATATTTCCCTTTTTGCGGCTCATGCAAATTCCAGAAAACATAGGTTCCGATGGTATTTAAACCCATAGCTTTTGCGGCTTTCATCCTGGCACGCCAGCATTCACGCGGAATGCGGGGATAATGCATCTCGCCGGAAATGATCACAAAGGGTTTGTTATCTAACAGAAAAGTGCTGTCGCCTAACGCAAAAGTATGCTGAACATTCTGGGCGTTCAGATTAGGAATAAACAGTAAAATAAACAGCGAAATTGCAAACAAAGTGGATATTCGACTCATTACTAATAAACAATTTAAATTTCACGATTCAATATTTGCCAAAGCAAGCAGGTTGAAGCTTTCGACCATACAGCCGGGGCGGTTATTCAACAACTACCTTTTTTGTGTATACTTTTTCCCCGTTACTCACTTTCACAAAATAAATTCCGGAAGAAATATTTTGTAGATGAATTTTTCTTGAAGCCGGATTTGTAAAATTTCCCATAAAAACTTTTTTACCAAAAGCATTATACACCTCAATATTTCCAGACTTTCCCAATGCAGAATTCTTGAGTTGAACGGAAAACTCTCCGTCAGCAGGATTAGGAAAGACCGAAAAAACATCACGATCCGGGGTTTCTGCGATTCCGCTTGAAGAATTCCAGCAACCGGAGATAGCAGTAGCTGTGGCAGCGTTACAAGCATAGGGTAATCCATATATATCTTCAATGGTACGTAAGATGCTGTAAAGGTTATACGTTTCCGCATATTGACCTGCCTCTACCATTTCTCCCGTAAAGATTGTTACGATACGATTGCCGCTCTGATAATCATCTTCATCAAAAGTGAGGATAAATAAACTATTGTGTGTTTTAGCCCACTCAATATAACTGTTCAGGTTGTCGTAAATCCAGGTATCGCTTACGATGATGCGCGAAGGGTCGGTTCCGTCGTGCATATTATGGATTTGATTAGGCACGACAAGACAAACGGTAGGTAATAATGTAAAATCGGTGGAGGGAAAAGCCGTAAGAGGCTGATTGGTCGTTTCCGGAATTTGATTTATTCCCGTTCCCATCCAGTTAGCTGCAGGATTATGTTTGCGCACATAATGACCGTATGTTGCTCCATTATAACCCACAAATGGCAAATCTTCGGAATACGTAACAAATGTCATCCCGGAATCAATCAATTGCCGGGCAAGATTATCGGTAGTAAACGGATTCATCTCCGGAAAGTCATCATTAGTTACGCCCTGGTTGCAACCGGAAAATAAATCAAGATAATTCGGCTGACTGGGGTGTTCAATGGCATAGAATTGCGTGAACAATGCAGAATATGGATCACTGGCCAAAGCATTGATGTTTGGCGCTGCTACGGAACCAATAATCTGTGCATAAGCATGATTCTCGAGCACAGCAATAACAATATGATCGGGAACAGGAAGAGCAGACTGGGAAAATACTTTGCCGGTTTGTATATTCATCAATAATAAAACGAAAATAACGCGGCCGAATACGGTTAAGGAGTGTAGATTTTTTTTCATTTTTTTATACTATTTGTGAGTAGTTGTATTTTTTGTCTGATAACAAATTTTTGAATTTTAGCCAAATATAATGCTTTTTCAAAAACCTTTTACAACAAACGAACAAATATTATCTTACAAAAAAATAAAATCCCGGATAATCAAGGCCACACATGCCAAGTTGCCTGTATTTTATTCTATTTCAATATCGTATTTATCCAACAATCCGATGACTTCCATTCTTGAAAACTTTGCCTTTTTAATTCGATTTATTTCCGGGTTGATTGAATAATTAACCGACGAACGAAAATCGGCCCTTTCCAAATTGGTACTATCAAATATTGCCCGGTATAAATCACATTTTTCGAATGCCGAGCCTGTCAGATCGGTTTCGGCAAAATCAACTTCCTGAAGGCTGCAATTTATAAATTTTGTTCCCTTTAATTTTAGTTTATAAAAAGAAGCTAAATTTAAAAGACAATCTTCAAAATAAACAGATAACAGAAAAGTATTACAATCCCCGAAATTTAAACCCAAAAGTTTACATCCTTTAAATTTCACCGTTTTCAGAGCTGTGTGTTTCATCTTCGCCATGCTTAAATCGCAATTATCAAATTTACATTCCACAAAATTTATCCCCGATAAATCCGAATCCTGGAAAATACAATTGACAAACCTGCAATTTTCATAATCGCCTTTGGCAAATTCTTTCTTGGAAAAATTGATATTTTGAAAAGCTTCGTCTTCAGTAATCGTTTTGTTCATGGTTAACCTTATTTAAAAATGCAAAGTAACATCTTTTATAAAATCCGGTGCACCGGCAAATTTAATTCCTTACAATAAATATCAAATCTTTTAAATCTTCCGGTTTTGCCTCGGTTGGGGTTCTGAATGCCCGCGGTTTTTCTATCTGCCCGTTTTCTTCCATTATATCAAGGATGTCCCACATTATCTCGTGGTATACGATGGTAATTGCATTCCCCTTTTCCAAATCGGGATAGCCTGCCAGAATTTTCGAATAATCAATATCGTTTTTAAGATATTCCACAATTATTTTTGCAATATTTTCCGATTGGTTATAAATTATATCTGTACTGTCCGCTTTTATTATGGGAATCTGCAATATTCCATTGTTATCAAAAAGTCCGTTGCTGCCAAATGTTTTACTAACTTCCGGAGTGGTTATTTTCCCGTTTTCCTTGTAATCATTAAGCATTTTTCTCAGCATTTTATAGCTCGATACCGAAACACCCGATTTATCGCTCCAGTTTACACTAATCGTTAAATTACCCGAAGACAAACAATTTGTTCCACACGAAAATTCTCTTTTAGGTTCTATCATCCACATCACACCATCCCAAAAAGGTTTTTCACTGGTAATCGTTCTTTCTTTTGTTATTCCGTTTTTTTCCAGCATATCCCATACGATACCATCCAGCACAAATGCAAAGAATAAAGAATAGCCGTTTTGCTGCAATCCCTTTGATTTTAATGTTTGAAATAAGATTTCATAATCCTTCTGAAACCGTGGGATCATATCCTTTGCTACTTCTTTGGTTAGCTTACGCAATTTAAAAGTTTCCTCCTTGGGCAAAATCGGAACCGTTGCATAATAAATTGAATCTTTAGCTTTAATCAATCCGGATGTTTCCAGCAAAGTGATCTGGCTTTGATTGTATTTAACTCCCAAACGGTTCAATTCATTAAGTGTCCGTCCGTTTTTTAATGCAAACAATATTTCGAGATTATTATCCAAATCCAATATTTCCTTCGGATGTGCCAATCCAACATTGCAAAAGCATATATCATCGTAATCTTTTATGCTTTCGTTGAACGAATTCTGGGAATACAACAATGCCGTTATTCCGGTTAAAAATATCATTAACAATACTTTTTTCATGATGGATATTTTATTTTGATTACTTAGTTTCTTCTAAATTATTTTTTTTAAACTTTCTTTTATTTTCTCTTTTATATTTTCTTTAGTATTTCCTTCCCTTTCTTCTGCTTTGCGGTACATGGTTACGTTATCAATACCTAAATGATCTTTTACATAATCATTCCATTTCTTCACTTGTTTTTCATTCTCTCCGATTTCTACATCATCCAAGTAACGTTTTGTAATATTGTCCATACTTGCTAAAGTACTTTGATAGATGGAATCAATCTGCGAAAGGGTGTACGAATGACTATTTAAACTCGTTTCCATTTTACGTCGTTCTATTTCACAAATATCAAAATACAGATTTAAAAAAACACTGGTAATATAGGGTCGTTCCGGCAGATAGAAAAATGTCTTAAAAGTGTCAAATACAGTGTATGATTTACAGGATAATGAATCCCCTACAGGATTAACATCAAGCAATATCTGAACTTTGAGATTATACAAGTCGCTTTTTATGCTTTGATTCACCTTTTCCGGTGAGCATTCCTCGTTTTGGATAATATCTTTTTTTAATACGATTCGTTTATCCTGAGCCCAAAAGACATAGTAATTTTCAAATAAACCGGCCTTGGCATTAAAAAAACTATGTATAAAATTATTGCCATAGTTCCCGGTTGTAAAATTCATCAAACTGCCTTCATGGGTAAAGAAGCCAAGACTCTTTTTTTGCCTGTTTGTTAAAAGTAATGAATTATTGTTGTTCCAAAAATCATCGTTATAGGGAAAGATCGACATTTTCCGGTAATCATCCAGATCTGCATTATAATCGAAATAAGGAAGGATAAAAGGCTCATCATAATCATAAAAATATAATATACCATTAGCACTAATTCCCCTTGTTATAATACAAGGGAACCTAAATGTAGTGTCTCTTACACTTTGGTAGGTCATATTATAATTAAACTCAATATGATTGGGCAACATAACATGATTATCGTCTGGCTTGTATGTTTGGCATAAGTTGAAAGAAACATTATATACAGAATCGGAAGAGAACATTGGCAAAAACGGATGCACAAGGGTATTTCCAATGCTAAGTCTGATTTTTTGCAACGAATAATCCTTCCCATCTATCCATACTTCACCGGAAAAATAAGTATTCGAATCGTTGCGCGGACGGAAAGCAATCCGGTAAATATCTTCATCCTTACTTATCAGCCTGGCGATGTATTTTTTCTTCATTTCCCGTTTATTGAACTGGAATATCACGGATGGAAAATAATCGTTTTTCTTTACCAGGTTAATGCTGCTGAAAACTTTTGAAGTGTACCTATTCGAAAAATAATGACTGTCCACCGGAGCCAAACCTACTCTGCCAGCCTTAAAAAGAAGGTTTTCAACAACCTGACCTTTAAGATAACCATTGTAATAACATTCCAGCAGTTCGAGAGGGATTTCTTTACTTTGGGCTTCTATACCAAAATATACTTTCGATACATGACTTTCCCGGTTTTGTTTAATATTTTTTTTGCATTGAATCAATACCTCATATAAAGGATCATCATTGGCATAAACGGCAAATTCCTGCAATAAAACTTCCTTAGGGGCCATAAATACTTTTTCATTCTGCGATAATTCAAGGGCTGGAATGGCTTTAGTATTATAACCGAGATACGAAAAGAGCACGGTATCTTTTAAAAGATTTACCGAAACACTAAACCGGCCTTCACCATTAGTAATGTTACCTTTTTTGGTATGTTTAATGGCAATATTGCAATATGGTAATGGTTTGTTGGTTAATGAATCGGTAACCAGTCCATGAATAACCGTTTGCGGAAATAATTCTGCTGAACATAAAAGAAATAATACCATCCATACTACCCGCATACAATATATAAATTATTTATTATTGTTGGTTTCAGCCAAATAAAATCAGTTACCCGAAAACCGACTGTCAAAAAAAATGTGTACCATTTGTTCATCATAGAAACGTTTTTAACGAATCAATTCTACTGAATAAGAAAGAAGATTTTGTTTTCCCTTCTCTGTATTTTTTTATCGTGCAATAATGTTTGCTAATATATCTTTATTGCAAAATAAACTGTAAAAATAACTAAACCGCAGAGTTAAACAGATATTTATACAAAGAACCGCAGAGAAAACATAATCTTTGCGGTTCATCATGGTAAAAAACATTTTAGCAAAAGGCATCTTCTATTATTAGCTGTATATTTATTTCAAAAAAGTAGAATTGCAAATTCAACCCAACCATAAATTGTCAAATTTTGTCTATTGACTTTTATAAAACGCTTATTCTTTTACAAACTTTGCAAAATAAATCTTTTTTCCATCATTTAACTGTATGAAATAGATGCCGGAAACAAGTTTTTCAACACTGATTTTATTCAATCCCTTATTTGCCTGACCCGATTGAATCAAAGTTCCAATTATACTATATATCCTGTAGTTAGATTTTGAATTCAATGTATTCAAAAAGAAAATGTTGTTAGTTGCAGGATTTGGATGTACATCTAACTTATAATATTCTGCGGAATTACCAGGATCATCAATAGAATTAGCCCAATTATCACCTTGATAAACACTCACAAAAGTATAAACATCTTTATTTTTATAAGATGCATGTAAAATTGTTGTTCCAATAGCTAAACCTTTTAAAATATTTCCTGAATTCCATGAAGCAATATCCGGATTTGTTATATCGTACGATATATTATTTAGTTGAGAAATATCCCGACGTGTCGAATCTTTGAAATAACCAAATAGAGTCATAGGTACTGATTGTCCTATGGGAATATTAACATTATCAGTAAAGAATGTAAGACTATCAAGTGCGGCACCAGGATTGGCGAAAATGTTAAGGGTATCTAAATCAGCAAAACCCGCTGCATCATAACCAATTGCCATTATTTTTATTTGACCGGCAATCTTGTTTGGCACTGAATAATAAAATGTTGCTGAGTTAGTAAGCGTATCAAATAAAGTTATTCCTGTATTTATATTTTTTACCGTAACAAGTAAATGATTAATGCTTGATGAACCGCTAACATCAATTTGCACAGTTTCTCCTTCGGAACAAGTAAAGCCTATTGTAGGTTTAGTTATGGTTACTAATCCCTTTTTCATTCCTGGATATGAATCTAAAACGAGTTCTTCTTTTGAAAATGTTGGTGGAATTGAGGGAGGATTAAATCCATTTCCATTCTGATCAAAATATACACTGTTTGAGGGGTTTTCATCAAGTAACATTTTTAATGTACTAATAACAGAACTGTTCTCCGGCGATTTTGAATGCTTCACTCCCTCAATGAAACTAAAATCATTCAATCCTCCTTTTTGAGAATTGGTTGGAACAATTAAATCATTTGGAGTATAGGCAAAAACTTGATTATTGAATTGTTCCCCGCTTTGTAAACGTGCACGCGCAATAATAATTGTTAAAGCATTTTCATCGGCATCTCTTGGATTAAAGGCTCCTACGGATGACTCGGTTTGAATAGCATGGCATGGAATAATATGATTATTTAGTGATGCACCATTTAGTGATTGTATTGCAGTACTATTACATTGCAAATCATTAACTGCACCACATTCCCAGTACATACCATTATAATCCAATATATCTCTAGCCACGCTCGCACCCCATGCATTACTTAAAATGAAATTGGCGATTTGTGTTCCTGAATGTGGTGTATTTAAGGTAATAAGCTTGTGAATATCTCCCCTATAACAATTTGTAATATGCCCTTCTCCGCAATCGTTATTTTGCAAATAGATTCGAGCAAGAATTCCTCCCATGCTGTGTGCAACAATATCCACTTTACCAGCGGAATAATTTAACAATTGCAAACCTAAGAAAGTGTTATTGATTTCGTCTTTTATAACATTCGAATTTGCAAGAAAACTATATGAATTTGTATTGGTGTAGTCCGTAACACGCAAGATAGAATTATTGTATTTACCCGAATTAAGTAATTCTCCATAAATAGGAAGCATACTGGTAAAATTTCCCCATAAACCATGCACTAAAACAACAGGAGCACGATAGATTTGTACGGCTTGTTTATATATAACATTCATATTTTCAGTGTTAATAACCTGAAGTGTATCTTTGCGATATAAGCCGGAAACATTTAAGTATTTAGGATGCTTGTATTTTGCAGTAATATGCTTTCCGTTATAAGTATAATCTTTTGTGATAAACCATCCTGTAAAATCGGTGTTGTTTCCCAGTGGATCGCTCTTCATATTGAATACAATATTGGATGTGGTGATAGCCGGATCATTATTGATAAATTCAACAATGGTTGCTTTGGATCCGTCAGCACAAATCTTTATTGGATCTGTTGCGCCATGCGTTATAAAATGTTCATCAAGCATTTTTTGTTGATTGATTTCAGGATTGTTCTCAAGTTTTGTGTAAAATCCTATCCAGCTTACCGGGTTGATTCCACCTTTACCGGTAGCAGTAAAAGTTACATTACCATTGGGCGCATCAGAAGTAACGGTAAAAGTAGTATTGTAAGTTAATAAACCTGGTGGAAAAAAGAAAATTGAAACAGGCAATGAATGATTTGGAAGAATTGTGCTTCCATTTTGCATCATAGCGTCGAATTCCCCCATTGGAGAAGGTACTATATTATCAATAGTGATTAAAGAGGATGTATGGTTGTAAAAAAATATTGGCTTATCATCAACACATCCTTGTGGCACTGTTCCAAAATCAAGATTACCCGAAACAGTTAACCCATTAATACCTTGAACACCATTGCCACTGATGGGTAATGTATTTGTACCGGATGAAGCATTGGAGTAAATAGTAACTTCACCTGAATAAGTTTGAACAGCAGTTGGTGCAAAAGTTACTTTAACTGTTTTACTATTTCCTGCCCCGATGATTCCACCGTTCCAATTACCGGAAAAACCATTAGGATAAGTAATAGAACTTACAGTTATATCAGTACTGCTTGTATTATCAATAGTAAAGTTAAGTTTAGCGGTTTGATTGATTATAACATTACCGAAATCAAGATTACCTGAAACGGTTAACCCATTAATACCTTGAACACCATTGCCACTGATGGGTAATGTATTAGTAACGGAGGAAGCATTGGAGTATATGGTAACTACACCTGAATAAGTTTGAACAGCAGTTGGAGCAAAGGTAACTGTTACAGTTTTACTGCTTCCTGCCCCGATGGTTCCACCGTTCCAATTACCGGAAAAACCATTGGGATAAGTAATAGAACTTACCGTTATATCAGTAGTGCTTGTATTTTCAATTAAAAAGTTAAGTTGTGCGGTTTGATTAATTATAACATTTCCAAAAGATAGGTTTCCTGTTAAATTTATACCTGTGGTAGTGGTTTTTAAAATAGTTCCACCCCAACCCACCACATAACCATTATTGGCATTGGTAAAATAAACTGAACGTAAGTTATTATATGTTCCGCTTGTTTCAGCAGTCCAGGTTGTACCCGCATCTACCGTTTTTAAAATAGTTCCGTACCAACCCACCGCATAACCAGTATTGGCATCAGCAAAGTAAACTGACAATAAATTATTATTTGTTCCGCTTGTTTCAGCAGTCCAGGTTGTACCCGCATTTACTGTTTTTAAAATAGTTCCATAATCGCCCACCGCATAACCTGTATTAGCATCGGTAAAGTAAACTGAATATAAACAATTGCTTGTTCCGCTTGTTTCAGCAGTCCAGGTTGTACCCGCATTTACTGTTTTTAAAATAGTTCCAATTCCACCCACCGCATAACCTGTATTGGCATCAGTAAAGTAAACTGATACTAAATAAGCACTTGTTCCGCTTGATAAAGCAGTCCAGATAATACCTGCATCTACAGTTTTTAAGAAGGTGCCACCATTACCCACTGCATAACCAGTATTGGCATCAGTAAAGTAAACTGAAGTTAAATAAGCACTTGTTCCACTTGATAAGATAGTCCAAGATTCGCCTCCATTTATGGTTTTTAAAATAGTTCCATAGTCACCCACCGCATAACCTGTATTGGCATCAGTAAAGTAAACTGAAGTTAACCAATTATTTGTTCCACTCGATAAAACAGTCCAGGTTATACCTCCATTGATTGTTTTTAAAATAGTTCCATAATCACCCACTGCATAACCAGTATTGGCATCAGTAAAGTAAACTGAAGTTAACCAATTAGTTGTCCCGTTCGATAAAACAGTCCAGGTTATACCTCCATTGCTGGTTTTAAAAATAGTTCCACTTACACCCACTATATAACCTGTATTGGCATCGGTAAAACAAGCTGAATAAAAAGAAGCTGTTGTTCCACCTGATAAAACAGTCCATGTTATACCTCCATTTATAGTTTTTATAATAGTTCCATAATTCCCATAAACACCCACTGCATAACCAGTGTTGGCATCGGTAAAATAAACTGAACGTAAATCATTATTTATTCCACTTGATAATGTAGTCCAGGTTGTACCCGCATCTACCGTTTTTAAGATGATTCCATATCCACCCACTGCATAACCAGTATTGGCATCAGTAAAGTAAACTGAAGTTAAATAAGCACTTGTTCCACTTGATAAGATAGTCCAAGATTCGCCTCCATTGATGGTTTTTAAAATAGTTCCATAATCACCCACTGCATAACCAGTATTAGCATCGGTAAAGTAAACTGAATATAAACAATTGCTTGTTCCGCTCGATAAAGCAGTCCATGTTATACCCCCATTGCTGGTTTTAAAAATAGTTCCTTCTACACCCACTATATAACCTGTATTGGCATCGGTAAAACAAGCTGAATAAAAAGAAGCTGTTGTTCCGCTTGATAAAACAGTCCATGTTATACCTCCATTTATAGTTTTTATAATAGTTCCATAATCACCCACTGCATAACCTGTATTGGCATCGGTAAAGTAAACTGAAAATAAACAATTGTTTGTTCCGCTCGATAAAGTTGTCCAGTTTGCACTTCCATTGTTGGTTTTTATAATTGTTCCACAATCACCCACAGCATAACCTGTATTAGCATCGGTAAAACAAACTGAATATAAAATATTACCTTGAGGCTTCGGATTTTGCCATGTCCATTGTGAAAAAGCCAATACGGAAAAAAGCGTTAAGCAAATTAAAAAGCATATTTTTTTCATGGTATTTAAGTGTTAAATTTTAAGCCTAATTATTTTGACTTTTCGGTATCGTCCCGTTTTTAATGGGTTATGAATTATATTATTCTATATTATTTATATTTTATCAACTTTTACTTTTATTATTCCAAAAAAATAATAAAACTAATACCATCTTTGTTAAAAAAAATTGTAGCACAAAAAGTATGAAATGCCATACAATATTTCACAAAGTTTTTAATCAGTTCCATAATTAGCTATTTTTTTATTCTCAAACATCACACCGGGCAGCCCCGTATACCCGAAGCCGCCCGGTATGCAATCAAACATTTTTATTCTGAAAATAAAATTTACAATTATTAAATCCTAAATTTTAAATCTCAAATCTGCAATCTCAAATCTCAAATCCAAAATTACTCCGGATTTGTCGGTGGAGGATTTTCGTTACCATTCGTATTATCACCATACCGGTTTTTATAAATTACACCCCATTGGCTGCATTGCAGGCGATGGGCTGCCGGTTCACTCTTACGAAAATAAAATTCTACCTCGTCCCACAAATCGGTAATCAACTCATCGGCTTCGTCGCGGAGGTTCTGAATTCCTTCCTGCTCCGCAGTTAATCCTATTTTCTTATCCGATTGTTGCTTTAACACGGCTTTGAAATCATCCAAAGCTATTTTTACTTCATCAGCCGAGGGCGGGGCCATGGAAACTCCACCCTGTGCCACACGGGCGGCTTCGCCATCAATAATAAGCGCTCACCAATGC
>Ga0163159_1001640_pt1 | contig 20865 bp, 7 predicted proteins | sample BioMet9_FD_108702 | JGI IMG/M metagenome (GOLD analysis project Ga0163159, IMG submission 108702) | Microbial communities from bioreactor (seeded with sewage sludge) at Lawrence Berkeley National Lab, California, USA - Biofuel... | ecosystem: Engineered > Bioreactor > Anaerobic > Unclassified ... | reverse complement strand
AGGAATGAAGGTAATTTAATGACCATGCATGGGCAGCGAAGTGTCGTTGATGATATCTAATGCTTTTTTGTAATAGTTTAGAAAAGGATAAGGTTGCAAGGACTTAGTAAGGAACGGTAGTGCTCCATACCTTTTTTGTCGTTCGACAAGAGGTGGAATCGTATGGAACGGGGAAATCATACGGGAATATAATGCCAGAATCTGATTGAGAACAAAAGATTGAAGGCTCCCTTGCTAAGGTAAGCAGGAAAGATTGTCAAATCAAGTGCAATATTTTTTCTGAACAAACTCAATGGGTAAAAGCCAACCAAGATATTTTCGAGGTCTTGAATTTAAAATGTAGGCTACCTTATCCAATTATTACTCTGAAGGGTGCTGAGGTGTTGGTATGGCTGCTGTGTGACGGACATGGGGGCTGTTGAACAGGACAATCCTTGATTTGGTTCGCGGCCCTCTTCTAATTTCCCCATTTCTTCTATATAATGGTAACTGTGTATAGTTCATCATCCGTTCTTACGCCAAAATTCATTATAGAACCTAATAAGCTAGCTATATAGCTGCTTTATGAAGATATGAGGTCGATTGTATGTTTGATTCTCGCCATGTCGATATGCTCCATGGATCGCTTTGGGATAAAATTTTAATCGTTGCGATACCATTGGCGATTACCGGCTTTATGCAACAGCTATTCAACGCCATCGATATTGCCATGCTGGGCCAACTCGTCAGTAGTGACGCTATGGCTGCTGTTGGCAGTGATGCGCCCATTATTGCCATGATGATCAGCCTCTTCATGGGCATTGCTATCGGCGTCAACGTAACCATTGCCGGCTATATTGGCAATGGGGATGACCATAAGGTTCGGAAAGCCGTTCATACATCACTGATTCTAGCCTTTATATGCGGTATCCTGTTGGTGATTGTCGGTGAGTTATCAGTCACTTCGATATTGTATTGGTTAGATGTGCCCAGTGAAATTTCTGATATGGCGGAGACGTATTTGCGGGTATTCTTTTTAGGCGTGCCCACACTGCTTCTTTATAATTTTGAAGCAGCGATTTTGCGAAGTATAGGCGATACACGGACAGCTCTGGCAGCCCTATTCATTGGCGGGGTCATCAAGGTATTGCTGAATATGCTATTCCTGATGGTCTTCCATTTTTCCGTTTTGGGTGTGGCTGTATCGACGGCCATTTCACCCTGCATCAGTGCCATTTTCCTGCTTATCTATTTGAAGCGTTCTAATCTTAGTATTCGTGTGCGCTTCGATGAGTTGGGAATGGATAGCGAAGTTCTCAGACGCATGCTGTACATTGGTGTGCCCGCAGGTATCCAGGGCATGGTATTTGCCTTGTCCAATGTTGTTGTCCAAGCAGCGTTGAATAGTCTTGGGACAGAGGTACTGGCCGCAACGGCAGCATCATTTAATTTAGAATTCTTGGGTGTCATCGTGTTTTCTTCTTTTACTCAAGTGACCTCAACCTTTGTCAGCCAGAACTATGGAGCCCGCCAATTAGAGCGTTGTATCAAGGCAACGAAAATTTGTATGCTTCAAGCCGTCTTGGCTACCATTATTTCTTCTGGTCTGGTAATGACGTTCCAGGTTCCTCTCTTGGAGATTTTTCATGCGGATGCAACGATACTAGAATATGGCCACATCCGTTTATTGTATATATGCCTGCCATGCTTCATCCAGACAATCCTGGAAATTCTTGCAGGTGCTATGCGAGGCTATGGGAATTCTATTGCACCGGCAATCATTTCCCTTGTTGGTATTTGCGGCACGCGAATTCTGTATGTTTTGACAATTTTTCCGATGCAGCCAACGCTGGAGACACTCGTACAGGTGTTTCCTATTAGCTGGACGGTGACAGTGCTGTTTATGACCATTGCATATAACCGCTTCATGAAAACCTTGCAAGAATTTTAAGAGACATTCTATTTAACGAGCAGAGGAGTACTTCTTCAGTAAGCGTAAAATAAAAGGATGGATAGCAATTTTACTGCTCAAGTGGGGAACGAGTCTAAAAACTCTGAATTGGATGCCGTTGAGCGGAAGCTGTCAAGAATCGAAAAGGAACAGCCGGTATTTTTACTTTAAAACAGAGCCATCATTTCTTGGAAAAGAAGCGATGGCTCTAAATTTATGTTTGTTTAGTGGATGAATCGTTATTAGTAGCTGTATTTTGCCAAGAGAGAATACACTTCATTATGGTTATGCGCGGATTTTTCGCCACGGATTTCGCCCTGTACCGTCCAGTTGTGGCCGGTGTTCTTGCGCAGGTTCAGGCTGTAGGTGAAATAGTCCTTATCGTTGTCGGTCTTTAATGTAAACCGGTTGTTGTCACCGACGAAGGTGCCGTTCAGTTCCGGGTTTACGCCGCTGAGGACACGTTTGTAGCCGACGTTGCCGCCCCAGCTGCTGGTCTTGTCCATGTTGTGCTTCCATTCCACGCCGCCTTCCGCCCGCCAGGAATTGTTGCTGGCACTGTCGATGCTCTGGGCGAAGATGCTGCCCGATTCGTCATAGGAGCCCTGGCTGGAGTGGGTGTAGGACATGTCTACATATGGCGCCACCTGCCAGCTCTTGGCCCGGTTCTGCTGCGGCAGGTATTTTACCTTGGCATTGATGTCCAGAATATTGGCCTTGTAATCCGAGCTGAGCTTGTCGCCCAATACGTAGCGGTTGAAATCGTAGCGGTTCTGGCCGTAGGCGATAAGGCCCTGGGTCTTCCAGGTGCCGTTATCGTGGCTGGCATAGATGCCGATGCGCCAGTCGTGGCTGTCGCCGCTCATGACATCGGTGGTGTAGTCGGTCTTGGCGTAGCTGAACAGGCCGCCTACCCGGGTTGTGCCGTTGACAGCTTTATCGTAGCCGATGACACCGCCGAAGCTCTTGTTGTGAAGGTCGTAGCCGCCATCGATACCGCCGTAGGCTTCAAAGCCGCGGAGCAGCTTGAACCAAAGGTTGTTTTCTGTGTCGAGGGTCACGGGAGCCGCGACCTGTATAGTGCCCGGTATGCCATCGAAGGAGGCGGTCGGGACCGTGACGTTTATGTTGCCGTCAAAGAGGGCCGTATCGAGTCGGTCATGGACAGCACCCGTGGTCATAGCCGTCAACGGACTGACTGTGAGGAGCTGGGCCCGGTCGGAGGACGTGATTTGCTTCATGGTCGTGCGGGAGGCTGCTTCGTCCTGGTATAATAAAGCGTTCAAGGTCTGGGCCTCAGCGGTAGCCGGATGGCTTGCAACTGTATCCAGAATCAAATTATTCAGCGCTGCCCCTGCGCTATGCTCTGATGATGTCATGCCGGGCAAACTGCCCAGCACTGTCCCGCTTTCGCCTACCATGAACGTTGCGTCATTAGCGGCAATATTAGTGGACAGCTTCGTATACAGGGAAGGGTTTTCCACGGCTGCTGTCACTGTCCCGGTAATACCATCTGCTGCCGTCAGGTAGGTATACGGCCGATTGATTAAAGGTAGCAGCGCCGTCCCCGAAGCTCCTACCAGCGCCAGCTTACTGCCGGTCACGTCCGCGCTGCCGCTGATGCTGATGACATTAGCTGTTACGGCATCCTTGAGGGAAGCCCCCAGGGTGCCGCTGCTGCTGAAGTCACCACTGATGGTGATGTTGCCCGTGGTGGGAGCCAGGGTACCTTTATTGGTGAAGAGTCCTACGCCGGTCAGCTTCCGGTCACCGCTGGTTTCGCCAGCGTTCAGCCGGTAGCTAAGAGTATGGTTAGCCGCATCCGTAGGTGTTTCTAAGATAAAGGTCCCAGAGCCGGTGAGGGCGGCACCCGCTGCTACCTGGGCCGACAGGACCTGGGCCGTGCCGGTGTAGCTGGTATTGCCCGCGTCAAAGGACAGGCGGGTATTCTTGAGGCCTGTAATAGTACCGCCATAAGCCATGCCATCGGCATTGGCAAAGGAGAGATGCGTAGTCAGTTCATCTGTGCCGGTGTATTGGCGGTAGAAAGCAGCATCGAGGTTCGGATTATACCAAACAGTCCCAGGAATTCCCATTTTGACCTGGAGCGTCACACCGTTGGCTACGACATCATCAAAGTCATAAAGCCATTCATTAGTGATGTCACCGGAAAGTTGAGCGCCTGTACCCAGAAGGACATTTTGGACATAGGCATTGTTAGCCATGAAGATGGCGGCTTGGCGGCCAGACAGACTGCCCTTGACGGTGAAGCTTGTCACCAGCGGTCCGTCCACTTCTGCCTTGGAGGCCGAGTACTCACTATATGCCATTCTGTTGGCGTAGGAGCCGCGAATGGCAGTGCCATAGCCAATAAAACTTGTTCCAAAGTCAAAGGCGGCACCGATACCGCCCTCGCCGTCAGCCGTTACGGTACTTCCAGGCTCCATGGTCAAGGTATGATTCTTACCGTAAGCAACCAAAAGACCGTTGCCGTTTAAGCCGTCGGCCCGGACCTGGGTACCGCTCTTGACGACGATATTATTTTCCAAGCCGTCCACCCGGATCCCCACGGCTGCCCGGCCGCCGGCCAGCAGATCCGCTGCCTGGTAAATAGTATTATTATTGCCGTAGACATGCAGGCCCATGCCGTAGTCCATAGTGTTCGGCGTACCAATCAAGTAGGCATCCCCGTCGGCATTACGGGCGTAGTAGGGCCGCGTGTTGGTTATCGTCAGATCGTTATTATAGACTGAGCGACCGAAATAATTGCGCAAATCAATAGTGTAGCCCAAATCCTGCAGCACTGCCAGCTCCGCTTCCATGAAGGTCTGATAATTGCGGAAGTATTGATGGCTCATCATAGAATTCCGTAGTTCCAGATGGTCTAAGTCAATTGTTTCTCCCACATACTTTCCGGTGTTCTGATCATAATGGTATTCCCCATTCCAAGTACTCTCAACAGTATTTATGGGAATTCCGGGAACGGGGTCCTGAGACATTTTATAACCCTTACTTGAATAAACAGTTAATTTAGCACCGTCCAGGACTTGTGAAACATGTTCTCCGGCAAAATAAGGATATTTTCCGCCGGACAGGTCAAAATAGGCACTGCTGCCGGGAGTGTGGTTGTCGGTCCTGATAGCTATACCCGGGGCAGCCTGGACATCCCGCCAGTCATACAGGTGGTTGCTGTAGAAACTGCCCAGTCCGGCGTCACCTTGAAAAACATGGTAGCCGCCTGTTTTTTTAAAAAAAGCAATGCCCAGCCCGTGGCCTAACTCATGGATTGCTGTGCCCGTAAGCGAACCCCAGATTCCTCCGCCTAACTGCGGCAGCGGGGTCAGATAGTAATCCTCCTCTTTATCCGCTGGATAAAAACCCTCGCCGATGACCATATAGTCCGGCATTCCGTAAGTCCCGGCGAGAATATGGTAAGGAATGCCAGGAACAAGGTTATTTTTGTACGTTATGGAATCGCTTATATAACAAACGTTACAAGCATTATTATCTTTATTGGTAACAACTTCGATATTGATAGGCGTAGTATTAGTGAAGGAAGGCCACAGAACCTTTTCCCAATAGTTGATTCCGTAAAGGAGATGCTGTTTTTGCCAGTCGTTCAAGGTGTAGATTGAGGTATAGCTATTATCCTCCCAAGACCAGGTCTCGCCCTTGTTGTAGAAGGTCAAGATAAAGTTACCGCCGTCCGAGGTCAGTGTATCTGTAGCAGCAACCATAGGCGGTAAAAGGGCACTTCCTGTTAATAAACTTAAGGTAATAAATTTGGATAAGAGTTTCTTGTTTTTGGTCATGATAACATCTCCTTCAATACCGATTTCTAGAAGCTATGTTTGGTCATGTGCGAATATACTTCACTATGATTATTCTTTGATTTTTCCCCACGGAGTTCACCCCGCATGGTCCAGTTGTGTCCAGTGTTTTTCTTCAGTTTCATACTGTACGTGACGTAATCACGGTCGTTGTTGCTAGAGAGGCTGAAACGGTTCGTGTCACCGGTGACGTTATTATGGCTGGCATAGACACCGACACGTCAATCGCGGCTCTTGCCATCTAATAAATAGGAAAATGGTAATTATGTATATGTAATCTATATTTGTATTATAGTACAAGATATAATTAATTAATATAGTTAATTAGCTAGAAATAATAAATATACATATTCTTAAATGGAGTTATATTCATAAAATGATTCGATCAATTTATGAATGGTGAGGTAATATCTGATAAATGCTCTGTTTTTTGTTATGGTGAACAACTAATAATCGGGAATATTGAATATTAGTAATTGATAATTATAATTGAATGTTATAAAGGTGAATGTTATATAGAAAGTGATGCCCCGAAATACCTAGGAATGCTGGGATTTCGGGGCGCTCTTTTGAGTTAAGTCTGGTGCAAAGTAGCAGCACGGGATTAAAGTACATTCAGTGTATCAAGATGGGATTGTCAAGTAAAGCGTATAAATTAACTGTAAAATATGTTACAATAATATTAATGATAATTTTGACGGATAGTCAACCGATGTTTTCTCGATGGATTGAGGAGTGTGACCGTTATGTGGAAGAAAGTAGTTTTCTTATTTTCGATGTTTATGTGTATTGCGTCGTTTACGTTTGCGATGACTATTACTGGTATGGGGCAGGCGTATCATCCCATTTCTCCGTATGCACGGAATACTACGACTATTACTAACTTGGAAGGGAAAAAATTGAATTTTGTTGGTAATGACAGTTACCTAACGTTCACTCCCAATAATCAAGGAAATAAAAAAATAGTTTTGTATCCTTATGGTCATGGCAGAGGGGCTATGTGGATGATTCATGAAATATATACAGATGATCCGACAATACGGTTGTGGTCTGTCGAAGCCTTTTCCGGATCAAAGGGGTTTACCTGTGGATATTGGATTCTAGGGGAAAAGAAGGGACAGTATCAGGTTTATGTCAGCACCGACCACCTTATTTCTTACGGGTATCAGATAAAAGGGCCTGGAAAGGTTAAGGCAAAAATCGTGAACGGACGGTATGTTATGGAACTTCGTCATGCAAATTTTGACTATAGTCAGCCTGATATAGCCCATGCTTTGACTTTGCCCCTTGATAACACAATCGTGATTGATTGGGATTCGGAAGCTCAATGGTTTTCCATTGGAGAAATATAAATAAAAAAGTTTTTCTTACTGTTCGGTTACTAAGGAGAAAATGAATATACACATGCATTAGTGATACCGTTAGGAGAAATTTTATTTGGAGTAGTAGTAGGTGTCACCATCTTTTGTTTGTCAATGAACTTGCCGTTTAATGCGTATACTGGGGAAACATAGTAAAATATACATTGCCAAGTATTCTGTTGTGTTGTTTTCTGATTAGGGGGATTGTTGAATATGACGAAGCAAAAAGAAACGGAACCGAAAGACAATGTGACTTGCTGTGTATGTGGACGCAACGAAGTGGATTTATTCAAAATAAAATTTATCCCGTTGAATACGGAACGACATCTGGCTATCTGTGAAGATTGCTTTCATACTATCCTGCGCCAGTCCTTCACGGAAGAAAATGAAATTATGCCTTTTGATATTGTCATCAGCGATGTGGAGCCGAAGCGGCAAAAAGCAGCAAATCCCATCATAGACAATGCCAAAAATCGGAAGGCATTTCCAGCAGACAAGAAAATTCCTACACCGCAGGCTATCAAAAAATATTTGGATCAGTACATCATTGGTCAGGAGAATGCCAAGGAAATTCTTTCCGTAGCGGCGTATAACCACTACAAGCTCTTACGCTACAAGTACAATGTACCTTCAAAAGAACGTGTTGTTGAGCTCGATAAGTCCAACATTATCATGTGTGGTGCATCCGGTGTGGGAAAGACGGCCACCATCAAGCGTCTGGCAGAATTTCTGGAAGTACCGGTGGCTATTTGTGATTGTTCCAGCCTGAGCAAGACCGGCTATGTAGGACGGGATCCGCTGTACATTTTAAATGAACTGGTTTACAAGGCTGGTCAAGATGTTCTTGCGGCACAGCGGGGAATTATTTATCTTGATGAATTCGATAAATTGGCCAAGAAGAAGGATATAGCGAACAAAGATGTCACAGGTGAAGGAGTTCAACAGGAATTGTTGAAGCTCATTGAAGGCAACGTCGTTGAGCTCAATCTCGATGGCAATACACCGACTTCCGGAGGAACACCGGTCCGCATTGATACATCAGATATTCTCTTTATTTGTGGAGGTGCTTTTGTAGGAATTGAAGATATGGTCAAGCGGCGTATCAATTCGAAAAGCGGACAATTGGAACGGCGGCCCATTGGTTTTAGCAACATACAGGAAACAGCGATGAGCAGAGCTGTTCCGCAAATGATGTTGAATGTGACGACAGAGGATTTCATGCAGTATGGGATTATTCCGGAAGTATTAGGACGGCTGCCAGTTATTTGTGCCATGCGGGAACTCACGTTGGACGAATTCCTGCAGATACTTACAGAACCTAAAAATGCTATCGTACGGCAGTACGAAGAAATATTTGCTATCGATGATGCAGTACTTATTTTTGAAACAGGAGCTCTCAAAGCCATTGCAGATGAAGCTATCTATCGCAAGACAGGAGCCCGGGGGCTGCGCAGCATCATGGAACGGGTATTGAATCCGGCGATGTATGCCATCCCTAACATCAACCAGCCCGTTGAAGTCATCGTATCTGCAGATTGTGTGAAGAAAGGGAAAATGCCGGTTATCCGTAAGAGAACACAAATCGAGGCATCGGCGTGAGGTGATTACATATTCTCTTTGTGATATAATAAGATAGTTATTTGAAGCATCGATATAAATATCAATATATACAGGGAGAGAAAGAAGATGGCTATGTATCCTGCTGAATCAAAATTGGGGAAGAAACTGAATTATATGATACAGGTGTTTGCTAAGGATTATTTTGTTGTGCTTATAGCGGACTTTGTCCGAGACCAGATAGAAATCGCGAGTATTTCTGAACCGGTGGTCCCGCTTTTGTCCCAGACCTTGTCAAAATCAAATACGTATCAGGATTTTCTTGATTTTTATAGTAAGCAGTATATCTGTATACAAGACCGTGCTGCTTTCGAGGAACGGATTGCGCTATCAGAAATCCGACGCAGGCTTGCTCTCAGTGGTACCTATACTATTTCAGCCCATCATCTGTACCAGGAACGGAATTGTCCGACTGAAATAACGCTCATCGATGTCAGCGATGCCCAGGATGGCAGCGAATGCCTTATTGCAGCACGGTTTATTGAAGATATTGTCCGCCAGGAATCAGCTCTGAAAAAGCAGGATGACATGGTCAGGACATTGGTTCAGGATTATAATGCAATCTACCACATTAATCTTGATGCAGATACTTTCTTTATCATGCAAGCCCACAATGTCGTCAATGAGGATTTATATGATTATGCGTATCGGAACCTGCCTTTCCAGGTGGCGATGAGAAAATTCGTATATGGCATGGTGCGTGAAGAAGATCGTGAAATTATGATGAAGCTTTCGGCCTGTGACTATATGAAGGAACGTTTGCAGAAAGAAGATGGCTATTCCTACCGCTATCAGGTCACACCAATGAGGGGACTAGAGTATTTTGAGATGCGTATTGTCCGTGCCAGGACGAATGATGCCGGGCATTATGCCATCATGACCGTGCGCAACGTAGATAAGACGGCACGGGAAGAACTGCGTGTCCAACGGGAAATCGAAAAGGTGAACAAGGAATTGGCCCAGACTCTTAAAACTGCAGAAAGTGCCAATCAGACAAAGACGGAATTCCTGTCCCGCATGTCCCATGATATTCGTACACCTATGAATGCGATTATTGGCATCACGGCCATTGCTAAAGCAACTCTCGATGATAAGGATAAAATACAGGATTGTCTGGATAAAATCGATGATTCCAGTCAATATCTGCTAGGTATCATCAACGATATCCTCGATATGTCTAGGATTGAATCAGGAAATATGGAACTCCGTGAGCAACAATTCATGATTCCTGACGCGCTGGACGATGTCTTAGAAATGGTGCGTTCCCAAAGTCAGGAGAAACACCAGACCATGAGTGTACATATTAAAAATATCAGACATCAACAAGTTATTGGTGATTGCGGACGACTTCAACAGGCTTTCGTCAATATTTTGGACAATGCCGTGAAATATACACCGGATGGTGGACATATCACCATTACGGTCGATGAGAAAGCTACAGTCGGTAGCAAGGTGGAGACCTACATTTTCACATTTCAGGATAATGGCATTGGCATGTCTCCTGATTTCTTGGAACGAGTTTTTGAGCCTTTTGAACGAGAAGAAGACCTGCGTGTAAGTAAAGTCCAGGGAACTGGTCTCGGTATGGCCATTACCCAGAATATTATCCACATCATGGGTGGTACTATCCAAGTGGAAAGTGAATGTGGCAAAGGAACTTGTTTTACTGTAGTGCTGCCATTGAAATTCCAAGAAATGGCGTGTGGAATGGATGAGCAGTCTGTACTTGATGCGGCGCAAGAAGTTGACGGCGGCCATACTCATCAGGAAGATAGGAACGCAAATGACTTGAAAATACTGGAACGAAACGACTTTAGCAGCAAAAGGATACTCCTTGTAGAGGATAACGAGTTGAATCGCGCTATCATGACGGAAATCATTGGGGCAACGAAGATCGCTGTAGAAACGGCTGAAGATGGGGCGGTAGCTGTAAAAATGGTTCAAACTCATCCGGACGGGTATTATGATATGATTCTAATGGATATACAGATGCCCGTGATGAACGGTTATGATGCCACAAAGGCTATCCGTACTATGGGTCCGAGAAATGTTGCGACTATTCCTATCATTGCGATGACGGCCAATACATTTGAAGAAGATGTCCAGGAAGCTTTGCAGGCAGGGATGAATGAGCACATGGCCAAACCCATTAGCCTGAATGGGCTCAGCAAAGTGATGAATCGTTGGCTGCAATAGTAATTTATTGTTCTTGTCCACAAGAAAATTGAAAGTTCCCAAAAAGCATGCCCATTGGAAATTCGCATTGTTATGTGCGGTGAAACAGTGACAGAGCTAGTGAATAGATAAAAAAGTAAAAAGTCTTAAGAAACGCAGTAAATCTGCTTTTCTTAGGACTTTTTTGAGTTTTCGCTACTGTTTCTTTGTTGAATAAAAATATGTTTTATGATGGCTTTTGGTTGTTCCTTTCAGGCAGGGGCGAATATCAAAAAAAATTACAGCAGACGTGAAAGCCTGCTGTATTAAAAAAATATTTAGATATTATAGTTCATAATGTCAGAGAATGTTACTGTTGGAATATCGAAGGTCATTTCTCCTTCGGACATCGGAGCTACTTCACCGGGTGTGTACAGAATGTGTAGATAGAAATATCTATCAGATGAGCAAATTTAACATAAGGGACTTCATTATGCAAATAAATAAAGCAAGCAGGGTGACTTGCAGTTGCTATGTTTGATTAATTTTTACTTTGACATGATATATAGATTACCAAAATGAGAATGATTTGGATCAGGAAAATAGGTATATTTCGAAGATAAACATACGGATATAATATCTGAGAACCGTGGGATGATGCTTGCAATTTTTATTTTTATGTCACAAATGATGAAATAATGATTTATTACATAGAAATATATCATACCGGATGAAACAATGTTATAATAAAGTAATAAAGACTTTTTTATTGGAGATGAAAACTATGTATCATTGTAATCTGGTTATTAGTTTAGTCGGAATTGCTTCAGAAAACACTGATGAAATAAAAAAAATACCAGCGTTTGAGCATTTTCATCATGAATTCATTGTTGCAGAGGATTTTTCTGATGCGATGCTGGCGAAGTCAGATGTCTTAATTTTTTCGGATCAGGTAAAAATCAGTATAATAACTCTTCGGCAGATTATCAGATCAGATGCAATCTGTATTTATTGCACAGATAACCAAGAATTGTTAACAGATAGAGAACTGGATGCACTGGATGATGTCTGGTTGCTGTCGGGGTCTGTCTCGATATGGCATTTCAATTTTTCAAGACTCCAAAAAAACATAAAGACGATAAAAGATGTCTGGCTATATAAAAATTATCTTGATGCGACAATAGATACTCTGCCGGACATGGTATGGTTCAAAGATGCCAAGGGCGCACATTTGAAAGTGAATGATGCTTTTTGTGATGTTGTACAAAAAACTAAGGAAGATATTCAGGGAAGAGGGCATTATTATATTTGGGACCTGACAAAAGAACAATATGAAAAAGGCGAATTTGTTTGTATGGAAACGGAAGAAGAAGTCATGAGCAAAAGGGAAACTTGTGTGTTTGATGAACATGTATTAGGCAAAAATGGCTTGCGTCAGTTGAAAACTTACAAGACTCCGCTGTTTGATATTGATGGAACGATTATGGGAACATTAGGTATTGCCAGAGATGTAACGCGAGAACATCAGTATCAACAAAAAATCTTTGAAATGGCGAATACTGACGCATTAACTGGTCTGCCAAATCGCCGATCCTTTTATGCCTATATAAATAGAAGTGAAAAAGAAAAGGTTATTGCTGTTACATACGTAGATGTCGATAATTTCAAATTAATCAATGATTCGCTGGGACATCAAATGGGTGATCAGGCGTTGATTGAAGTTGCTAAAACTATTTCGACAGTATTTAAAAATTCCTTCACGGCTCGTTTGGGTGGTGATGAATTTATTTCTGTAATTACTGGATATGTTCAAGCGGATCAGATATTAGAAAAATTCAATGAAATGAATAATCGGCTGAAAGAGAATTCTGTCGATGTTTTATTAGCTATCAGTATGGGGGTTGCCTATTCTGCTGATAAAAATGAACCTATTGATAAATTGGTGAGGAAAAGTGATGAGGCATTATATCAGGCCAAACGTACCGGTAAATCGAAATGCTGTTTTTATATGGATAATAACTCTATATAAAGAGACCATTTTGAAGTTTCCAACGAATCGTTATTGATATGGTCACCAATTACATTCCTATGACCAATAGTGCTGCCTTCTGGGTACTACCCAAAGCCCTGTTCTACAGTCAATATTTGCCTTGGATTCATGCCTGCCTTTATGTTAGATATCCACCCAGTTTCTAGGATTTACCACGATACATGGTAATTGCAATTTGTTTTATAATGCTATTGATTATTTCGGGATTTATCGTTAAAGGATGTATTGCTATGGATAAAAAGAAAAAGAGGCTAAGTTATCGCGCATCTAGTATCCTGGTTTCTCTTGTGTTGATTTTCATTGCCCGTTATTTTCAGATTTCCAATCCTATGATGCTGCTGATCATACCTGTCATTTATTTTGCATTTGTGGACGGGTATATTTCCGGTGGAATCAGCGCCGTTATCGTTGGGGCGTATTCCCTGGTGTTTTTTTCGTCACCTGGACAATTATTTTCTTATGACTTCATCAATCTCCAGAAGGTAGGGCTGATAGTAGCGGCGTTGGTCGTCATTGTCGTGTTGATTGGACAATTGAAGGCAAAACTGGCTGCTGCTGAATCGGAACAAGCGGCACTGCGGACGCGGAATGAGTTCCTGTCACGGATGAGTCATGATATCCGGACGCCCCTAAACGGTATCCTGGGCATGACTAAACTGGCAATGGAAGAAGAAAATCCAGCTGTCATTAAAAAATATTTATCTAAGGTCAATGATTCAGGGGTGTATTTGCTGGGCTTAGTGAACGAAATATTGGATTTATTCCAGCTTGAAAACCGGAAACTCACGTTTCACCGGAGGCCCTATTCGATGGCAGCATTTCGCGTGTATCTGGAAGCAGTCATTGAGCCGCTCTGTTATGATCGGGACATTATGCTGGATATCGATTTTTGTAATTGCAAGGATAGGACTTTTTATTTAGATAAATTACGTTTCAACCAGGTGTTCACGAACCTGTTGTCTAATGCCGTGAAGAATTCTTATGACCACGGCCGTGTCCATGTGGTTGTAGAAGGTGTGTCGAAGCAGGCAGACTCCATGGATTTGACCATATCCGTCATTGATCATGGTATCGGTATGAGCGAAGCATTTCAAAAGCTTCTTTTTACGCCTTATGAACGGGAAAATAATGCTTTGACGGTTGAACGGAAAGGGACCGGTTTGGGACTAGCTATTGTGTATTATTTGGTGACCCAGGCAGGGGGCACTGTCAACGTGCAGAGTAAAGAAGGAACAGGTTCCACATTTTGTGTCAAATTGCCGGCTGTTCGTATTGCCCCGTTATCCCTAAAAAATGAAACAGGATCTTCTGCAGGTGTGGTGAATCTGGCTGGTTTACACGTTCTTTTATGTGAGGACAATGAAATCAATGCGGATATCGTCATATTGAATTTGCGGCAAAAAGGCGTGGCAGTGACGTTGGCAAAAAATGGTGCAGATGGTGTGGCTGTTTTCAAACGCAGTGCAGTCGGAAATTTTGATGCAATCCTAATGGATGTGCGTATGCCGCGGATGGATGGCCGGAAAGCGGCCCGGACAATTCGGAATCTGGCGCGTGATGACAGCAAGACAGTCCCGATTATTGCGCTGAGTGCGGATGCGTTTGAGCATGATGTGGAGCTGAGTTTGGCGTCAGGTATGGATGCCCATGTAGCTAAACCGGTGGATATGGATAAATTGTGTTCGTTGTTAGCGCAACTTGTCAGTTCTGATGTCAATATTAATAATAAAAATGAAATGAAATAATAATAATAATAATAGTTTGTCAATGAAAAAAAAGATGTAATCAAACATGATTACGTCTTTTTTTCGACCACTTTTGCATAAAATCGACCACTTTTGCAGAAAAGGTATATTTTTTTTATTAAATATTATAAAATCGAATAAAACAAAATATCTCTAATGAAAAACAGCCTAAGACTGCAATTATCTTATAAAACATATTTAGAGATAGAGGAGGAGATATGCAATGAAGCGCTTGAAAAAGAAACAGCTGTCCCGTTACATCTTATCTACATTAACGATGGGGTTTTTCGGACTGATACCGGTGGCGTATGCACTGCCCGTGCAGGATACGGGTATTGCCAATACGACTGGTACGAACATTAATGCGAGCGGAACAACCATGGGTATTACTGGTACGGCGACTTACAATGTCATGAACTGGAAAAGCTTCTCTATTGCGAACGGAGAAACCGTAGGGTTTGATGATAAGAACTACCTGAATCTAGTGCGAGGCACGTCGAAATCCGAAATTGACGGTGCCTTGAGTGGTACTGGTACGGGCACCATTTATATCGTGAATCCCAACGGTATCTTGTTTGGGGCCACTGCCCAGGTCAACGTGGGAAACCTCGTCGCATCCACCCGTCCTATCGACCAGGTAGATGCCAGTGGTTTTGGAACTTCAGGAACGGATCCCTTGGCTACAGCGGCTACGAGTGCGCCTGGCGATATTATCAATCTGGGCAAGCTGCAGACGGCCAGCGTGGTGCTGGAAGGCCGCAATATTACAATCCAGAATGCGGCTGATGTAACTGATGGCACGACGGCGCTGACGAATACGGTTACCATCAAGACGGCAAAGGGAATTAGCGTAGGCCATGCTGTGGGTACTACAGTAAAACGTAATTTTACCATTAATGGCGATGTCAAGGCAATAGACGTTCATGATTATGCCCAGGCCTCTAAAGTCAACAGCGGTTATAACTTTAAATATTTGAATAATAATGGTTATTACAATGCTCAAGAAGCCTTTCTGGTAGATAATGTCTACGACCTGCAGAACATGGATGCGAATTTAAACGCCTGCTACATGCTTTCCCAAAATATAGATGCCCGTGAGACTGCACAATGGAGTGATAACAATACAACAAACTTGGCTGGGTTCAATCCCGTAGGAACCTATGGGGGCAACAAACCTTTCACTGGTTCTTTTGATGGCGCTGGCCATACCATCACTGGTTTGACCATAAATAGACCGGGAAATGCGGGTACAGGCCTTTTTGGTTATGCTGTTAAAGAAAACGAGAGTTCATATTTTGCTAATGTAGGTTTAGTTGGCGGCAGTGTTACGGGAGGCTCATATACAGGAACTCTGATTGGTTCTGGTTCTGGTGATGGTTACATAGGTATGAGTGCACCTCTATATATTACCAATGTCTATAATACGGGTACGGTTGTTGGCGATGGAAGCGCTATAGGTGGTTTGGTAGGAATTACTTTTAGCCAGTTCTCTATTGAGGATACTTATAATACAGGTGCAATTACTGCCACTGGTACAGGATATGATGCTTATGTTGGCGGGTTAGTCGGTACCCATGGTTCTGGTGGAACGCTCTATAGCACAGTTACCATAAAAAATTCTTACAACACGGGGACGATTACATCGGGAAAAGCAAGCGCTGTAGGTGGCATAATTGGTCAAGACTGCTCGGCTGATAGTCTCTTAACGGATTGTGGTGGTCTTCTTCAATTCATCAATGTTTATAACACTGGGAATATTGTAAGCACTGGAGGCAGTGATATAGGTGGCCTTGTGGGTCATGCCATAAAGTTTGCTTTCGATCAAGTATACAATACAGGCTCGGTTACTGCGGCGGGAGGGAACATAGGCGGCTTATTAGGCGGCATGACTTATGGCAATATAACTAATGGGTACAATACGGGACAGATTAGTAATACCGGGGGGTGGAACGCCGGTGTGGGTGGCCTGATCGGCGCTGTACATTCATCGGATTCGTCGCAAAAAACAACGCTCATCAATGTTTACAATGCGGGGACTATTAGTTCTGAAAGTTATGATGTCGGCGGCCTGATTGGAAATGCTTTTTACGCTGTTGATATTACCAATGCCTATAATATGGGAACGGTCAGCGGCAAGGGATACCTTGTAGGTGGTCTGGCTGGAGAGCTAGATTATAGCTCTATTACCAATGCCTATAATACGGGCGCGGTCACCGGTGGTGGCTACGGCACAAGTATAGATTACCAACAAAGCATAACTGGCGGTATAATAGGCTATGCGCATGAAACATCACTTGCCAATGTTTATAATACAGGCAATGTTACTAGCACTGCGGGTGTTTCCTCAGGTTTTGATGGAACTGGTGGCATAGTCGGTGTAGTGGGTAATTACAGCGCTAGTAGTAGCAGCAGTACAGCTACTCTCACAAATGCCTACAGCACCGGTAAAGTTAGCGGTAAAGGTGTTGTTGGCGGCGTGGTTGGTCTTAATGAACATGCTGCTATTACTAATGTGCTGTATGCCAATGATTTGGTATACACGGTGGATACGGCGAATGGTTATGCGAAACCGACCCAGGCTGTTGGTGGTGTTGAAGATACGGTCACCGAAAAAGGCCTGGCCCTGGCTGATATGAAAAAAGCGGCTACGTATGACAACTGGGTAGATAGCTCGAATAATAAGGTTGTAGCGGCCACAGGCGGTCAGAAACTTGCATGGCGTATTTATGAAACGAATACGACGCCGTGGCTCACGTCGTTGTTTACGGGCGAAGCCACAGTCAGCGGTCTTACGGATCAGACCCTTACCTATAATGGCGCCTATCAAAAAGCTTCCTTGAGTGGTCTTACGTATAGTCCGGCCGATGTGGATACGAGCCACGTCTTTGCTTCAGGTGGCCGCAACGCCGGGACCTATACGAATATCCTCTATTCGGATCAGCAGGGCTATGACCTGATCAACGATGTACACACACTGACGATTAATCCCAAGGAGATTACAGGTAATGTAACGGGCAGCAGCTTTACCAAGGACTATGACGGAAGCACAACTGTACAACAAGCCTTGGGCAGCAACTGGAGCCTGAATGGTGTAGAAACGGTAGACAGTGGCAAGGTCAGCATTGCCAACGGGGCTGCTAATCTGAGCGGTGTGTATAACAATAAGAATGCCGGTACGGGGAAAAACGTGACCTTCGATGTTACGTTGACTGGCGACGAGGCAGCCAACTATATCGTAACCGATGGTAAAATCAGTGGTGATGTAGGCGTCATTACGAAAAAAGAACTACACGCAGCCTTGAAGGGGACGAACAGCTTTACCAAGGTCTATGACGGTAGCAATACCGTAACGACTGCGCTGGTTTTGAACACGAACTATGCCTTTGATGATGGCGATGTGATAACCGATGATGCAGGCCATGTCGTCCTAGAGGCCACTGCGAGCGGTACATACAATGATAAGAATGCCGATGATAACAAAGCGGTAACCTTTGCTAATCTTACACTGGGCGGGACGGAAGCGCAAAACTACAATCTGATAACCACTAGCCTGACTGGTACCGTAGGCAAGATTACGCCTAAACTTATTTCAGCTACCTTAAATGGTCCGACAGGCAGTACGTATGTCTTTACAAAAGCCTATGATGGTAAGGCAACAGTTACTCAAGGATTAGAGAATAACTATACCTTTGGCTCGAAGGATATTGTGCTTAATGATGAGGTCAGTATTGCAGCTAATACTAGCGGCGTGTACAACGATGGCCCAACTGTAGGCGATGCCAAGAACGTTGGTACGAATAAAAATATTACCTTTACAGGCATATCCCTCACGGGGAAGGATGGGGGAAACTATACCATTGATAGTACCTTGAGCGGTGCTGTCGGTGAAATTACGCCTCGGGAACTGACGGGGACGCTGACCGCAAAGGATGCCAAGGACAATTATATTTTCAGTAAGACCTACGATGGTTCAACGAAAGTTGAGCAGTATTTGGGGAATAACTATATTCTGAATAATGTGGTGGCCGGGGAAAAAATAAGCGTTCAAGATAGTGACAAGTTGCAGAGCGGCGAATATAATGATGGACATGCAAATACAGGTAAAGAGGTCACATTTTATGGCGTTACGTTGGCCGGAGACGGGGCAAGTAACTATACTATTGGCAACATTAGCGGTGCCGTAGGTGAGATTAAACAAAAGCAGTTGACAGCAACTCTGAGCGATACTTATATTTATACGAAAACCTATGATGGGACAGTGGATTTAGGAGAGAACTTTAACGGTCAGGAGTATAGCTTAAAGGGGGGGCTGGAAAACGATGATGTTTACATTGATACCGGTGCAGCGGGTTTAAAAGGAGCGTATGCAGATGAGAATGCGGCGGAAACCAAAAATGTTACATTCAGTGGCATTAAACTTGGCGGCACCAGTGCCGGTGACTATTCTATTGCTGATACGCTTAGTGGCGACGTGGGTAAGATTGAAAAGCGTGGGATTTCTGTTACCTTAAATGGTCCCGTTAATGGAAAGTATGCTTTCAGCAAGGTATACGATGGTGATAATACAGTAAAGCAGGATCTGGCTGGTAATGCAGTCCTCAGTGATACTATCAGCGGCGACGATGTCCGTATTGCATCAAATACGGGCGGTACCTATGATGACAAAAATGCAAATCCAGACAAGTGGGTTACCTTTACTAATGTAACTCTGACCGGTAATGATGCAAATAACTATAGCCTTAATTTTACGAATGGTGAGCTGACAGCTGACGTAGGCGAAATTACGAAGCGCCCGCTGTCGATTAGCCTGAATGAGAAGAATGGAAAGGGTGAATATAATTTCACCAAAATCTATGATAGTGGTTTAGGAGTCCAACAAGGCATAGGTGATAGCACAGCTTACTACACGTTGAGCAACGTGGCAGGGGACGACTTGAAGAATCTTGGACTGATTGCTGATCAGGGGACGTATGATACGAAAAACGTCGATACAGGTAAGACTATCACATTTACGAACGTAGGACTGACTGGTACTGAAGGAGAAAATTACAGTGTTAGCGACACTGTAAGCGGCGCTGTAGGCAAGATTACACCAAAAGAAATTACAGCTAGTTTGACTTCGAGTACTGCTGCTGGGGCGAACTTATTTGATAAAGAATATGACGGTACTAGTAAAGTAAATCAGAATCTGGGCAACAATTATGAGTTCGAAACTGGCAATATTTATGATGGTGATGATGTCACTCTTGCGGATAATAGCAGCGGTGTATATAGGGACAATAGGACGAATGAGGATGCTAGAGATGTGGGCAGCTGGAATGTCAGGTTTACGGATGTTACCTTGGCTGGTGCTGATAAAGACAACTACGAACTTACCAGCCCAACCCTGGACGGCTGGGGTAATATTGATCCCCGGAAGCTGACAGCTACGCTGAACATGAATGCCGACGGCAGTTATATCTTCAGCAAGACCTATGATGGCAGCCGGACTGTATACCAGGCGCTGAGCAGTAATTATACGCTGGGTAATTTCGTAGGTGAAGAAGGCAAGAATATTAGCATTGCCGATAGTACCAACTTGTATGGCGAGTATGATGATGCCAAGGTGCCTGGTGATGGGAAAAACGCTGGTACGGATAAGAGTATTACCTTTGAGGGTGTTGCCTTGACTGGCACTGGGGCTAATAACTATATTATTGAGAATAACAAGATTAGCGGCACCGTAGGCGAGATAAAGCAGAGGCAACTGACGGCTACACTAAATGCACCTGTAGGTGATAGCTATTACTTTACTAAGATTTATGACGGAAAGACCACTGTTACCCAGGCCTTGGGAGACAACTACACCTTTGGCAGTGATGAAATCATCAGCGGCGATGAAGGAAAAGTCAGTATAGCGGCGAATACTAGCGGCGTTTATAAAGATGGAGCTAGTGTTGGGGATGCTAAGAACGTCGGCGTAGGCAAAAATATCGCTTTCACAAATGTTGTTTTGACAGGAGACGAAGCTAAGAACTACAAGATTGATACCACGCTGAGCGGCGCTGTGGGACGGATTACGCCTAAGCTTATTACGGCGACGCTGGCAAACGATGGTACGTTTACTAGGGACTACAATGGTGGCACGACGGTGAGCCAGGCCCTGGCAGACCACTACAACCTCAATGGTGTAGAAGCT
>Ga0163159_1001639_pt1 | contig 20866 bp, 15 predicted proteins | sample BioMet9_FD_108702 | JGI IMG/M metagenome (GOLD analysis project Ga0163159, IMG submission 108702) | Microbial communities from bioreactor (seeded with sewage sludge) at Lawrence Berkeley National Lab, California, USA - Biofuel... | ecosystem: Engineered > Bioreactor > Anaerobic > Unclassified ... | reverse complement strand
GCCGCCCGCCGTGACGACCGCGACGGAGAGGATGCTGACGAAGAACTCCATGAGCGCCATGAAAATGCCCATTTCCTTGTGGAACATGCGCTTGGAGGTCTTGAACATCTCGTTGGAGCGGTGGAACTTCTCCTCCTCCAGGTATTCGTTGGCGAAGGCCTTGGCCGTGCGCATCCCGGACAGGCTCGATTCGATGTCGGCGTTGATCGCGCCGGTCTTCTGCTTGACGCGGCAGGAGACCTCGCCGAGCTGGCGGCGGCGGGACATGACGACGTACAGAAAGACCGGCAGAATGATGCTCACGACGAGCGCCAGCCGCCATTCGATTGTGAACATGACGACAAGCGCGCCCACGATCGTGACAAGGGAGATAAACAGGTCCTCCGGCCCGTGGTGGGCGAGCTCGGTGATCTCGAACAGATCGCTCGTGAGCCGGCTGATGAGCTGGCCCGTGCGGTTGCGGTCGAAAAAGTCGAAGCCCAGCTCCTGCATGTGGTTGAAAAGCGCCTCTCGGATGTCGGCCTCGACGCGGATGCCGAAGGTGTGGCCCCAGAGGCAGATGATATAGTACAGGAACGAGCGCAGAACGTAGGCCAGCACCAGCACGCCCATCACGGTGAAAAACGTGCGGTAGGCGCTGTTCGGCAGCAGCTCGTACATGCACGCGCGCGAGACGAGCGGATAGACGAGGTCGATGGCCGCGACGAGAAACGCGCAGCTCATGTCCAGGAAAAACAGCTTCCGGTGCGGCTTGAAAAAGGAGAGAAAAATCCCCATCAGGCTTTTCTTTTGATATTCTTTCGTCGTCATACGTATTCTCCGTGTCCGTTTGTTTCGCGTTTCCGAATCTGATTATAATGCGCCGAACGAACGATTGCAAGCGGAGCTGTTTTTGGGTATGATAGAAGGAACAGAAGGGGGCGGAAAACTTGGAGATTCTCTATGAGGACGCGTCGGTGCTGCTGGCGGTCAAGCCGGTGGGCGTTTTGTCGCAGGGGGACGGCCCGGACGCGATGCCCGCGCTGCTGTGCCGGCAGCTCGGCCTTGCCGCCGTGTATCCCGCGCACCGGCTCGACCAGGCGGTGGGCGGGGCGATGCTGTTTGCCAAAACGCCGCAGGCGGCCGCCGGCCTGTCCGCGCGCACGGCGGCCGGCGGGGTGCAGAAGGAATACCTCGCCGTGCTGACCGGAGAGCCGGAGGCGCGGGAGGGAACGATGGAGGACCTGCTGTTCCACGACAGCGCGCGCAACAAGACCTATGTCGTCCGGCGCCGGCGCGCCGGGGTGCGCGCGGCGTCGCTGTCGTACGAGGTTCTGGCCGGCGCGGACGGGCTGTGGCTCGTGCGCGTGCGCCTGGGCACGGGCCGGACGCACCAGATCCGCGCGCAGTTCGCCTCGCGGGGGCTTCCGCTGCTCGGCGACGGAAAATACGGCGGGCGGGACAACCGCTGCCCGCCCGCCCTGTGGTCCTACCGGATTCTGGTCCCGCGCGAAAAAGGCGCCCCCCTGCCCGTGACCGCGCCCCCGCCGGCCGTGTTTCCATGGAATCTGTTTCGGCTTCCGGCGGAATGAGCGCTGCGCGCTCCCTTCAGAGCGCCGAGCCGCCCTTCCGCAGGGCGGCTGTGACCTGCCGGCCGTCCAGGGCCTGCAGGGCGCAGCCCTGCGCCAGACAGAGCGCCGCCGCCGCGCCGGCCGCCTCGCCGAGCTGGTTGAGGTTGACCATCACGCGCAGCGCGCCGAAGGCCCCCTCGTCTGCGTTCAGCATCCGCCCGGCGGCGATGAAGTTGCGGTATTTCGCGCCGACGAGCAGCTCAAAGGGGACCTGATAGAATTTCGCGTACGGGCCGGACAGATGCAGATCCTCCCGCCAGTTGCGCTCTTCACGCCGGGATTCCTTGCCCCAGACGGTGACCTGCCGCCCGTCCAGATGGCGCCAGGTCAGGCCGTTGTCCTCCGCGTGGTGAATATCGACCGGATACGTCCCCTGCAGAATCGGGTCGTCATAGCGCGCGCCCGTCAGGAGAGGGCGCTCGGCGGCTTGGAAAATCGTCTTGTAGTGCAGCGCCTCGCGGACGCCAATGGAGGACGCCAGGTTCATCATCGCATAGTGCGTGTCGCGGCGGCCGTATTTCTGCAGCAGCCGGACATAGGCCAGCACCTGGCGGCGGCCCTCCGTCTCGGCAGCGGTCAGATCTGCCGCCCGCTCGCAGTTCACACCGAAAACGCGGCTCTCGGCGCGCATGCTCAGGCCCTCGCACCCGGCCACGGCGGTGCCCCAGCCCCAGGCGTCCGGCAGGCCGAATTCCTGTCCGTGCGCCGCGGTCAGTGCGCCCACATCGACGTCCTCCAGGCTGCCCTGCAGATGGAAGCAGCAGGTCGGCGGCTGGCGGCGCGCGGCGCTGTACGAGGGGACGCCCAGTCTTTCGGCCAGCACGCCGTCGCCGGTGCAGTCGATGAAAAAGTCCGCCCGGATTGCCTGCCGCCCGTCGCCGTTTTCCACGATGACCGCGCGGACGCTGCCGTCCTGCTCCACTGCGCCGCAGACAAGCGTGTGCAGCAGGAGCCGGACCCGGTTCTCCCGGATCAGTCCGTCCAGCTCCATGACGAGCTCGGCGGGGTTAAAGTTGTACCGTTCCGTGCGCAGGGGCTGCCGCAGGAGCGCGCCGCTGCGGTCCAGCCGGTCCAGTACCTCGGACGTCAGGCCGGCGATGACCGGCTCCCGGTCGTCGATGTCCGTGACGGCGTGCCAGATGTTGACGAGGCCCTGCGTGGCCGTGCCGCCCGGAATGCCGGCCCGCTCGCACAGCACGACGGACAGGCCGAGCCGCGCCGCGCGGACAGCCGCGAATACGCCCGTGCAGCTACCGCCCGCCACGCACAGGTCCGCCTGCGCTGCGACCGGCAGGTCTTTCGCGGGTTCCCGAATGAATTGCGTCATTGTCCGTTACCTCACAGATTGAGACGCTGTCCCTGCGCGGCGGTTTCGCTGCGCAGGGACAGCTGTTTTCTGACGATGGATCTGTTTACGAGATGGCTGCCCAGTTCGTCTTGGCCTCTTCCATGACGGCGTCGCCGCCGGCCGCCATCCACTCGGCCACGAAGTCGTCCCACTCGCTCAGAGGACGGGCGCCGGTGATGAAGTCGATCTGCGCCGAGAGGTTGATCTGGTCGAGCGTCTCCGCGTACTGATTGTACACGGGCCGGTAAGTCAGCACCAGCGGGTCGTACAGGCCCGTGCCCTTGGCCTGGGTCTCCTGCCGCAGCGACATATACTGCGGCGCGGTCATATACTTGGCCTGCAGGTCGTAGTCGTTGAACGCGTCCACGAACACGCTGAATCTGCCGTCGCAGCCGTACTTGGCACGCTCCTCCTCGGAGGTATACGGCTCTTTCCAGACGACGCTGCCGTCGGAGCCGAGATCGTAGGTGACGCCCTTTTCGCCGTAGTTGCAGTAGTCGAGGCCTTCCTGCGTGAAGTCCATGTCGTTGATGATCTGCAGCAGCTTCTTGAGCTTCTCAGAGCCCTCCATCTGCTTGCCGAACAGCATGCCGGAGTCATATGCGGGATTGCGCTGCTGGAAGCCAGACTGCCCGCTGGGGCCGGTCGGCGCGGCGGAGGTCTTGATCGCGGCCTGTGCGGTCGGGTCGTTGGCCAGCGCGTTGTAGTACGAGGCGGAGAAGAATGCCTCCTCCGGGAGGAACTCCCACCAGCAGTCGGTCACGAGGGCCGCCGTGCCGTTGGTCCACTTTTCAACCACGTTCTCCTGCTTGTTGACGGGGAATTCCACGTCGATGAGGCCTTCCTCGTACCACCGGTGCAGGACCTCCACCGCCTGGCGCGCACCCTCGGTGATGCCGCCGAAGACGATGTCGCCGTTCTCATCCTGATGGAAGATGGTGGGGCAGACGCCGAACGCGCCGTAGACGAAGCTCAGCCCGTCCAGCTTTTTGCTGCTGGCCGCGGCGCTGAGCGGCGCGATGCCGGTCTTGTCGTGGACGGCGAGCATGGCCTGCTCGAGTCCGTCCAGCGTGGTGGGCAGCTCGTCATAGCCCGCTGCCGCGAAGATGTCGCTGCGGTAGCCGAGCACATACATGGAGGTGCCGAGCGTCCAGTAGCAGGGCAGGGAGTAGTTTTTGCCGTTGCGCTCGAAGGTTTTCCAGATGTTGTCGCCGCCGTTTTTCACGACCCAGTCGTAGTAGTTGGGCGCATAGGACTGGATGTCCGCGACGGGGACCTCCGCGAGCACGCCCTGATCGACGAACTTGTTGTAGTATTCAAAGGTCGTGTCGCCGAAGGAATACATGATGTCCGGGATGTCGCCCGCCGTGATGCTCATGACGTACTGCTGCTGCAGCTCGTCCGAGGAGGGATTCTCCCCGATGAACTTCACGTTGACGCCGTAGGTGTCGTTGATATGCTTGAGGATGGTTTCGTCGCCCGTCATTTCGGAATACTGCTGATCGTACAGCTCGATCGTCATATCCTCGCCCGACGAGGCCGAAGCCGATGCGGACGCAGAGGCCGAAGCCGACGCCGCGGGCGCGGAGGCCGCCTGGCTCGCCGAGGCGCTCGTCTGGGCGGCGGAAGTGGAGGCCTTGCATGCGGCGCAGCTGAATACCAGAACCAGCGCCAGAAGGCCGGCTAACAGTTTTTTCATATTCTTTCCTCTTTTCTAGCAAAATCGGTTATTCTTTCAGGCACGGCCGTCCGGACAACCGCGCCGTAAAAGCGAATCAGCCCTTGACCGAGCCGACCATGATCCCCTTGACGAAGTATTTCTGGATAAAGGGATAGACGGCCAGCATGGGGACCAGCGCGACCACGATCATGGCCGTCTCCAGCGTCCGGCTGGGAAAGCGGGCGCCCTGCGAGATGTTCGCCATCATCGCCGCGGTGGTGGTGGAGGTGCGCTCGACGGCGATGCGGCGGAGAATGACCTGCAGGACGGTTTTTTCATCCGTGCGGATGTAGAGCATGGCGTCGTAGTAGGAATTCCAGTGCATGACTGCCAGCCAGAGGCCCACAGTCGCCATCACGGGCTTGGAGAGCGGCACGACGATCCGCCACAGGATGCCGAACCAGCCGCAGCCGTCCAGCATCGCGGATTCCTCCAGGCTCTGGGGGATCGAGCGGAAAAAGTTGCGCATGATGAACACGTTGTAGGCTCCGACCAGATTGGGCAGCACCAGGGCCCAGATGGTGTCCATCAGCCTGAGATTGTAGATGAGCAGGTACGACGGGATCAGGCCGCCGCTGAAGAGCATGGTGAACAGGACAAAGTTCGTGAGGAAGCTGTTGAACGGCAGCGTGAGCTTGGAGAGCGGATACGCGGTCAGCGCCGTAAAGACGAGGCCGAGCGAGGTGCCGAGCAGCGTCCGGAGGACGGTGTTGCCGTAGGCTCTCCATACGATGCGGTCCTCGAACAGAAGCTTGTAGGCGTTCAGCGTGAAGCCATTCGGCCAGAGCCGGAAGCCCGTGCCGGTGTCCCAGCGGCTGAACGACATGATGAGGCAGTACCAGAACGGGTAGAGCGTCGTGACGATGACGAGGAGCATGATGACGGTATTGACGATGTCGAAGGCCGACGCGCGGCGGCGGCGTTTTCTTACCACAGCGCGTTCTCCTTTCCCCCGACCCGGCGGATGAGCGTATTGGCGAACGTCACCATGATGAGCGCAACCACGGATTTGAACAGACCGATCGCGGTGCCGTAGCTGTACTTCATTCCGCGCAGGCCGATCCGGTAGACATAGGTGTCGATGATGTCCGAGACCTTGTAGACGGTGGGGCTGTACATGTTGTACACCTGGTCGAAATTTGCGCTCATGATGTTCGCGAGCGTCAGGATGAAATTGATGCAGATGACCGGCAGAATCGAAGGGAGCGTGATGTAGATCATGTTCTGAAAGCGGTTGACGCCGTCGAGCCGGGCGGCCTCGTACATCTCCTGGTCGATGCCGGCGATCGCCGCCATGTACAGAACTGCGCTCCAGCCGAAGGATTTCCACACGTCCGTCGTCACCAGCACGCCCCGGAAATAGTGCGAGTCCCCGAGGAACATGATCTTCTTCAGTCCGAGCAGCTCCAGCAGGCCGTTGACCGGCCCGTTCAGCGCGAGCACCGAGAAAAAGATGCCGGCCAGAATGACCCAGGACATGAAGTAGGGCAGGTAGGAGATGGACTGCGCCAGCTTTTTGAAGCGGAAATTTTTGATTTCATTGAGCAGCAGCGCAAAGGCGATGGAAACGGGCGTCCCGATCAGGATTTTGGCGCCGGCTAGGATGAAGGTGTTTTTGACGGACTGGATGAACAGCTCGTCCCGAAACGCCTCTTTGAAGTATTTGAGCCCCGCCCAGGGGCTGCCCCCGATCCCCTTCGTGATGACGAAATCCTTGAAGGCCAGCACCACGCCGTACATGGGGACGTAGCAGAAGACCGTCAGAAGCAGCAGCCCCGGCAGCAGCATCAGAAGCAGAGAGCGGTTTTTGGCGACGCGGTGTCCGAGCGACTGTTCGCGCGGGGAATGGCTGGGGCCGCCGGTTTTTTTAGTCATGTTCGTTCCTCCCGGCGGCCGCGCAGCAGTTTCCGCACGTCCGCCCGTATGCTGAGATTATAATTCCGCCCTTTCGGTACGGCAATGATTTTTCCTGTAAAAGAGTTGATGTTTTCTGACATTCGGCGGCGCTTTCTTGCAATCGAAAATTCTTCACTCTATAATGGGGAGAATGAAACCGGGATGCGTGCGAAGGGAGACGGGGATATGCGCCAGAAAAGCCGCCAGCGCTTTCAGAAGAGGACGATCAAGTCGCTGATCGTCAACACCTGCATTTTTCTGTTCCTGCTGCCGCTGGCGCTCTCATGGGCTGCGCTGACGGTGCATACCAACGTGGCCATGATCCGCTCCGCGATCGACAACCGGAAGGCCTACGTGGATCTGATCGGCTCCGTGGTGGAGAAGGAGCTGGCGCAGCTGAACACGGACATCAATGCGCTCGCCGGAAACGACCGGATCTGCAGCATCCTGACCAACACAAACTTTCGCCAGTACGATTCCAAGCTGCTGTTCGATTTCAAGTATCTGGACTCCGCCGTGATCGACGTGCTCGGAAAGGACGAGAACGTGGAAAACGTCGTCATCATCAACAATGACGGCGACATTTACAGCAACCAGTACATCTCCTCCGCGACGAAGCAGACCATCCTGCAGAACGACTGGTATCAGGCCACGCTGGATCTGCGGGGAAAAACGAACTTTATCGGCCGGCTGACGAACGACCGGCAGCAGAACGTGTTCGCCGTGGCGCGCGTGGTGATCGACCGGAACTTTCGGGTGATCGGCGTCATCTGCATCTTTTACAGCGAGGACATCCTGCTGAGCACCCTGCGCAACGATCCGAACCAGTCCAGCCAGATCTACATTGTGTCGGACGGGCAGGACATTCTCTTCAGCACGGACGAGGACAGCGAGCCGACCGTTGCGCAGGACCTGCGGGAGGGAAGAGACAAGCTGGCCGGACAGGGCTATCTGCGGGCGAAGGTCCACGACAAGGCGTCGCTATTGATCAGCTCCACGCCAAACGTGTTCGGGCTGCAGATCGTCAACAGCATCGACTACGCCACCGTGCAGGAGGAGCGCAACAGGGTGCAGCTCTATATCGTTGCGATCACGCTGTGCTGCATGCTGATCTTTGCTCTGTGCATGCTGCGGTTTTACCGGGAATTCTCCGTGCCGATCAAGCGGGTCCTGGCGTACATTCAGCAGTACACGGACGGCACGGACGGGCAGAACACGGGCATGTACCAGTGCTATGAGCTCTCACAGCTCAGCGACGAGGTCGTGTCGCTCGTCAACCGGCAGCAGCAGGGGGACCGGCAGATCAAAACGCTGGCGCATGAATACGAGATGGCGACGCTCGAGAAGCTGCAGGCGCAGATGAACCCCCACTTCCTGTACAACACGCTGACCACAATCAAATTCGCGGCGCTGCAGCATGGAGAGAAGGACATCGCGGAGATCATCACCGCGCTCGTGAAGCTGATGCGGAGCCTCATCAGCCGGAACGGCGCGTTCGTGTCCGTCAGCGAGGAGATCGGAAACCTGGAAAACTACCTGTGCATCGAAAAAAACATCTACCGGAATCAGTTCGAGGTGAATATCTGCGTGGAGGAGGGCTTGCAGGACTATATGATGCCGAGCTTTATTCTCCAGCCGCTCGTGGAGAACTGCATTTTCCACGGCATCGAGCCCAGCAAGGCGGGCGGCAGGATCCGCGTCGCCGTCAGCGGGGAGAATGACCGGCTGATATTTGAAATACAAGACAACGGGCGCGGCATGAGCGCGCAGACCGCCGAAAAGGTGCTCGACCAGGGCAGCAGTCTGACGAATTTTGGCATCTCCGGCGTCCGGAAAAAACTGAAGCTGCTCTTCAGCGAGATCGAGCAGCCGCTGCAGATTTTCAGCTCGGAGAACAAGGGAACGCTGATCCGGATCACCATTCCCCGGATCCGGAGGAAGGAGGACGCGCCGTGCTGAATGTTCTGATCCTCGACGACGAGCCGCTGCTGATCGAGACGCTGACGAGCACCATCGACTGGCGGGCGTACGGAATGCGGGTGGCCCACTGCTCCAGCAGCGCGGACGCCGGCCTGGAATACCTGAAGGAGAACCCGGTCGATGTTGTGTTCACCGATATCAAGATGCCGGGGCTGGGCGGGGTGGAGCTGCTCCGGCGCGTGCACGAGGTCTGCATCCATACCACGTTCGTCATGCTCAGCGCGTGGAGCGACTTCGCGCTGGTCCGGGAGAGCTTCCAATACGGGGCGACGGACTACATTCAGAAGATCGATCTGGACAACGCCGGTCTGATGGACGAGCTGCTGCGGCGCGTGCAGGAGCGGCACCGCAAATACATCTATGAGACGCCGGCCGACCACGACCCGCTGAAGAGCGGCCTTACGGTTCCGGTGGAGCCTGCTGCCTTCTGCCAGGCCGCGGCGCTCGGCGCCAGGCAGGAATATCAGCTTCTGGGCCCGGTCGAGGAGCTCCGGAAGCTCAGACCAGACCTCCAGGTCCGGCACGTGGGCGGGCTGGTGCTGGCCGTGCTGGCCTCAGGCGAGCGGGAGAGGGCGGATCTGGACGGCGTCCTGCGGCAGATTCCGGCCGGGCAATTCCGGTTCGTGCGGCTTGGACTCGGCGCGCGGAGCACCTCTGCCGACGAGAGCTGCCGGCAGGCCGCAATCGCGGCCTTCTATGCCGCGGACGCGGAGACGCTGCGCTACGAAACCACGCCGAGCCGCTATCAGGAGCTGCTGCGGCAGGTGACACTGTCCGTCTGGGAGAGCGGCGGGATCGAGAACATCACAGAGCTCATGGCCCGGATCGGAGAGATCCTGGCGGCGGCCCGCGCGGAGCTGGTACCGCCGCAGGCCCTGTGCGAGGACATCTATAAGCTGTTCGGCACGCTGGTGACGGACCTCATGCAGGCGCCGCAGGACGGCTATCAGGTGGCCGCGGATTTCGCCGGAGGCATCCGCGATTTTGCCGAGCTGCAGAATGCCGTCCGCAACCTTGGCGGCGCCCTGCAGAACTGGCTTCAGACGAGCGGCAGCTCCCTGCTGCAGCAGACAAAGCGGTATGTGCTCGGCCATTTCTCGGAGCCGGAGCTGTCGCTCGGCGATGTGGCGCGGGCGCTCGGCGTGTCCAGCCGGTATATCAGCAGCGAGCTTTACGCCTGGGGAAAGGTGCATTTCAAGCAGTATCTCAACGAGCTGCGGATTAAAAAGGCAATTGCGCTGATGGAGAACACCACGCTGCGCGTCAGCGAGATCTGCGAGAGGTCGGGCTATGCCAGCAGCGAGCACTTTTCCCGCGTGTTTTCCCGCCAGGTCGGCATGTCGCCGATTTTGTACATCAAGAAGGTCCGCGGGAACGCGGAAAGAGAGGAAGACCTATGAAATTCATTCCGGAATGGGACTCCATCCGCCGGCACAGCCTGCCGGACTGGTATGACGAGGCCAAGCTGGGCATTTTTATCCACTGGGGCGCGTACTCCGTGCCGGCCTGGGCAAAGCCGACCTGCGCCCTCGGCGACGTCCCGACGGACGAGGGCTGGTTTACCAACAATCCCTATGCGGAGTGGTATCTGAACTCCGTCCGCGCAGGGCGGGGGCCGACCTATGAGCACCATGTCAAAACCTATGGCGCGGACTATTCCTATGAGAATTTTATCGACGGCTGGCATGCCGAGCGCTGGGAGCCGGCGCGGTGGGCCGAGCTGTTCAAAAGGGCGGGCGCGCGGTATGTGATCCCGACTGCGAAGCACCACGACGGGCTGTGCCTGTGGAATTCGGCCTGTACGGACTGCAGCACCGCACGGCGGGGCCCGCACCGGGATGTGCTCCGGGAGCTGTCGGACGCCGTCCGGTCGGCGGGCCTGCGCTTCGGCGTGTACTATTCCGGCATCATTGACTGGCGTTTTTCCAGGAGTCCGATGCTCTGCAGCTACGATCTGCACCACCCGGAAAATGTGACGTATGCCTACGCGGACTACGCCTACCGGCAGGTGATGGAGCTCATCGACGAGTTCCGGCCGTCCGTCCTGTGGAACGACATCGGCTGGCCTTACAAGGGGGAGGCCGATCTGCCGTACTTGTTCGCCCACTACTACAACACGGTGCCCGAGGGCGTCGTCAACAACCGCTGGAACGACCTCTGGCGCGATTTCCGGGAGCGGGAATACAACCTCTCGGAGCAGGGCGCGTGCGAGAAATGGGAGTGCTGCCGCGGACTCGGCCTGTCCTTCGGCTACAACCAGGCCGAGGACGAACGCCACCTGATCGCGAACCGGGACCTGATCTCGCTTCTCATTCAGACTGTCTCCGAAAACGGGAACCTGCTGATCAATGTCGGCCCCCGCGCAGATGGGACGATTCCCGAAAACCAGGCCAGCCGGCTGCTGTATCTGGGAGACTGGATGCAGGTGAACGGCGAAGCCGTCTACGGGACGCACCCGTGTCCGGAACGGAAAAACGGAGAGACGCTGCCCGGCGGAGAAACGGCATACTACACACAGAAAAACGGCGTGCGGTACCTGTTCCTTGACCATCCCCGGCCGGGCTGCAGCCGGCTCCGGCTGGAGGGCCTCGGTCCGGCGGCTGCCGGCGCGGAGCCGCTCGGCGCATGGCGGGCCAAGGCCGCCGCGGACGGGGACGCGCTCGTACTGGACCTGGACGGCATTCCGGCGGACAGTCCCGCCGTGGTGCTGCGCCTTTCCGGCGGACGGAAACCGGCGGGCTGAAGGAGGAAACATGCAGAGCATCCAGAAGCTCCGGCAGAGCATTCTCGCCGGGATTGAACAGCCCGCCGCTCCGGGCAGCTGGTATCAATTGCGCGGCGCCGTCACCGGCGGGACGATCCAGACGGCCCTCGACCGGTACGGCAGCGTGGAGGTGCCGGATACGGGCGCGCCCGTCGCGCTGGACAGGCCGCTCATCCTCGCGTCCGGCCGGCACCTGCGGGCGGCGCCCGGCCAGGTTTTTCTGCAGGGCCGCGGCTGCGAGACCTGCCTGGTGCGGAACGAACACATCCAGGACGGCGCGTACGGGGTGACGGACCGCGCGCTGCGCGACCGGGACATCAGCGTGGAGGGCGGCATCTGGAATATCCGGACTGGCCAGCGCTGCTGGACCGACCCGGAAAAGAGCATGCGCGGGGCGCTCGGCGGCCTCATATTCAGCGGCGTGGAGAGGATTTCCCTCAGAAACATGGAGATCTTCGATTCCCCCCTCTGCGGGCCGCGCGGAACCGCCGCCTCAAGCTATGGGCTCCAGCTCTCCGACTGCCGCAGCTTCACGGTGGAGAACATCGGCTTCCGAAACAACAGCCGTGACGGCGTCCACATCAACGGCCCGGCGGAGTACGGCCTGGTGCGGCACATCCGGGGCGGGAAAATGGGCGACGACATCGTGGCGGTGAACGCCTGGGACTGGGACACCTCCGCTCTCACGTTCGGTACGATCGAAAACCTCGTCGTGGAAGACGTCCGCGGCGAGGTCAACGAATTCCGGCTGCATCCGGGGCAGAAGATTTTTGACAGCGGCGTCCGGCTCGACTGCGACATCCGCAGCTGCGTCTTTGAAAACATCCGGGGAATCTACACCTGCAAGCTCTATGCGCAGCCCAACATCACCAACGCCATCCGCGGGACGCATGACGCGTCGGGCACAGTCGGGCGTGTCGGGGACGTCTTTTTCCGGGACATCCGGTTTCTGCACGTCACAGGGCAGGGGTTTGGGGGCGCGCCGGTGCGCGGTCTGTTCGAGATCTGCTCCGACTGCCGGTCGCTCTCGTTTGAGGACATCCGGGTGGACAGCACGCTGGAGGCGTGCGACGCGCTGGACGTGAAGCTGCTGTCAATCGGCCCGCTCTCCGGGACCTGGAAAAACGGCTCGGAGAACCCTGCGGACTGGGGCGAGATATTCAATCCCGACGCCGTCTGCCGCGCCGACGGGCTGCTTCTCAGAGACATCCGCTTCGCGGGCGTGCCGGCCACCGACGCGTCACACCTGATCCGCTGTGTCAGAATGGAGCGCAATCCGCTCTACCCGCGGACGACGCCGCGCGGCGGGAGCGGCTATGGCTCCGTCGGCGCCGTCCGGCTGGAAGGACCCGCCGGAAAATAGACGGCTTCTGCGGGGGCGCTGCGCTTGGCAGCGTCCCCCTTTTTGCCCCTTTGTCACGCCAGGTTGCTGACGGCGGTGTAGACGTCGGAGATGGCGTACCAGGTGGGGAAGTTGACGGAGCCGGTGACGGGCAGGGAGAAGACCTGCTGGAAGGTTTTGACGGCCTGCGCGGTGGCTTCGCCGTAGAGGCCGTCCTCGGCCACCCTGGGGATGAGCGGATAGTTTTTCGAGATGGCGTTGAGCTGCATCTGGATGGTGCGCACGGCGTCGCCGCTCGAGCCGACCGACAAAACGCCGGGAAAGGACAGAGGGATGCCCTCGACCTTCTCCGCCTGCTTGAGAAGAATGTCGTAGCCGTAGTAGTTTTTGAGGATCTGCAGCGCCGTGTAGCCCTGCTCGCCCAGATCCCGGGAGCCCCACTGGCTGAGCCAGCCGTCGCGCTGGACGCGGCTGCCGTCGCAGTACTGGGTGAAGAGCGGCTGCAGGATGTCCGCGCGCGAGATGTAGGTGGTGAACAGTTCGTCCACGAGGTCGGAGATCACCTCAAAGATATTGCGGCCGTAGGTGAACGCCTGGTCGTAGGCCGTGGAGCTGGTGACGGTGAAGTCGTAGCCCTTGTTGCGGTACCATTCCGTAAAGACCCGGCTGAGCGTGAAGGACTGGATGGCCAGGATGTTGGCGCGGAGCGCCTCGGCCGGCCAGGTGGAGTAGATTTCGCTGCTGGCGACGTTTTTGATGTAGTCCTTGAAGGAGACGGTGTAGTTGGGTGCGGAGGCGTCGTCGGGCACGCCGGCGTGCACCACGACGAGGCTCGGCACGACCGGCTGGGGCAGCACGGCGAGGTTGTCGGGGAACGGCAGCTTCTTGACCTCGGATTCGGGGATCTTCGGCGGGAAATCGCCCCAGAGCGTCGGATAGGGGATCAGAACGTCGGCGTACAGCGGCGTCAGAAGGACGCGCTGCACCGCCGTGGCGGACGGAAAGATCTGCACGTTTGTCACCGCCGCCTGCTCGTAGCCCGTCAGCTCGACGGTCAGATTGTACTGGTTGAAGGGCCGGGGCAGATCGGGCTGCTGGGCGTTCTCCGGCGGCGGCGCGTCGAGCGTCAGCATGGGGATCTGCCCCTCCGCGTCCGTCTGCACCTCCTGCAGGAGCCTGCCGGTGTTGGGATCGAATACGCGCACCGCGGCGCCCTCCGCGGGCCTGCCGATGCCGGACAGATATACGCCGACCCGCAAAAGGCCGCGTCCGCCCGTGGTATTCTCCACGGGCGCGGTGTTTTCAGGATTCACCCAGAAGCCCCCCTCCCGCCGGCATGGTCACGTTGTAGTTGACGATGCTCTCCTTGATGGACAAAAACGTCCCGTACAGGTTGAGCTTGCCGTAGCCCCACTTGATGTTGGGATAGCTCTGGTTGGGGTCGCGCGTGCAGCCGCTGATGAAGAGGCTGCGCACGAGTTCGCCGTCCATCGACGGCATTTTCCCCTCCACCACGCCCCACTGCATCAGCAGGGCCGCCGCGCCCGCCGCGGCAGCCGCGGCGACGCTGGTGCCGGACATGGCGCCGTAGCCCGTGGGGTAGATGCCGCGCACGTTGACGCCCGGCGCGACGAAGTCCGGGGCCATGCGCGGAAGCCGCGTCGGGCCCCACGAGGACGAGACGTAGAGGCTGTTGTCGCTGCTGTCATAGGCGCCGCAGGTGTTCGTGCGCAGCGCCGTGGCGGGATAGACGATCGTGTACTCCGGCACGGGCCTGAGAAATTCCACGAATTCGCTGACCTGGCCCGTGATCGGCAGCCATGCCCAGTACTGCCCGCTGATGACCGCGTCGCCGAAGAGGTGGATGTCCCAGATGCCCTCGGTGGCGTTGCGGAAGCCGACGACAAGGTTGTTGTTGATGTCCTTGTAATACTTGATGTAGACGGTGGTGTCCTCCAGCAGAAGCTGCTCGGAATACTCCAGCCCCGAGCGGAAGGGGATGCGCGGCACGGCTTCGCCCGTGGGCGAGACCACGCCGACGGAGAGCTTGTCGAACGCGGGACCGAAGATGATGACCGAGAACGATTCGCCCTGCCGGCCCACCTTGATGCTGATGTCCTCCACGCTGCCGGTCTGGGGGATGACGCCCTGCGTGTGGTGGCGCTTGTTGGACTCGTTGCCCGCCGCCGTGACGAAGGCGAAGCCGGCCCGCTGCGAGAAAAAGGAGACATAGTCCTCGAAGAGCGTGTCGCCGTCGTGCGCGCTGCTGTTCGAGCCCATGCCGATGCAGATGACGACCGGCAGGTTGAGATCCTCGCCGCGCTGGAGGATGTACCGCAGCCCCAGCATGTAGTCGGTCGATTCGTACAGGTTGGGGTTGTCGGGGGAGAGCAGATAGCGGTTGATGTAGTACTGCCGGGCCCGGCGGAGCTTGACGCTGATGATCCAGGCCTGCGGCGCGGCCCCGAGATAGGGGCCCTGCTCGTTGCTCGCCGCGACGGAGGCCAGAAAGGTTCCGTGCCCGTCCTCGTCCGTCGTCGGGACGAGGGTATACGGATTGTCGGATTTGAGCGCCTGATTGATCTGCGCGCGGTCATAGGAGGCGCCGAAGTACAGATCCTCCGTGCGCGGGCCGTCGATGGTCTGGTCCCAGATGCTGAGGATCTTGCTGGTGCCGTCTTCAAACTGGAAGGCTTTTTTGGTGTAGTCGATGCCGGTGTCCACGAAGCCCAGGATGACGCCCCGGCCGGTGAGGTTCAGAAACGGCTGGTTCTGCACCTGCGTGACGCCGCTGTCGTCGTTGCTCTTGCTGGAAAGCGGCGAGAGGATTTTGGGATAGAAGCTCAGAAAATCGCTGCCCAGCTCCATAAACAGGGGCTGGATATTTTTTTCGTTTGTATAGCCGACGATGTAGTTGTTGGCGAGCTCCGTGCCGAAGCGCAGGTACGGCTTATCCTTCGCGAAGGCCTTGAAGCGGTCGGAATTGATTACCTGAAAGTCCACGGTCGTCGGAAGCCGGACAAACTCCGCCAGCGGCAGGGCGTCCTCGTTCGTCACGTTTGCAGCCATACGCGAAAGCCTCCCCACTGATAGCGTTCCAGATAGGATAGAGTGCCGGACAGGCAGAGGGCCCCGTAGCCGAAGGTCGGATTCGGGTAGCTCAGCCGCGCGGTGCGCGTTGCGCCCAGGCGGAGAAACGCCTTGACGCGCTCGCCGTACAAAAACGGGTCGTGCTTCTGCACGATGCCCCACTGCATCATGAGCGCGGCCGCGCCCGTGACGAACGGAGCCGCCAGACTGGTGCCGCTGTACGAATCGTAGCCGCCGCCCGCCCTGGTCGTGAGGATGCCCACGGCCGGCGCGGCCAGGTCGGGATTGGGCAGGGCGGAGTTGAGGCTGCCCTGGCCGGAAAATTCCGCGATGTTTCCCAGGCGGTTGTTGTAGCCCGCGACCGTGACGGCCTTGCGCGCGGTGGAGGGGATGGTCAGCGTGTCGGTGGCCGTGGGCGCGGTGAACTGCGTTTTGGCCGTGACCTCCTCGATCGTCGGCAGCCACATTTCAAAGCCGCCGTCCACCACCGTCCCCGCGATGACGCGCAGGTTCCACACCCCGCTGCTGACGGTTCCGCTGTCGGCGGCGACGTGGAAAAAGATCTCCTGGCGCACAGAATAGTGCGTGGGCTGGCCGTAGACGACCGTCAGCGTCAGGTTTCCGATGCGGACGGTCTTCGTCTGGCTTTCGATGCCGATGACGCCGGAGGACGCGCCGCCGGGGAAGAGCAGCTCCACGGAGAAGGTGTCCGCGAAATTCTTCCAGAGGGAGATGTAGTATTGCTCGATGCCGGAGGCGGTGAAGAATTCGATGTCCAGGGTCTGGCCGGTCGAGACCCTGCCGGCGTAGTGGTGGCCGGCCGCGCCCTCGTTTCCGGTGGGAACGACGAGCACGGTTTTCCACTCCATGCTGACCTCGGACAGGAACGTCTCGAAAAGCGAGTCGCCCCGGTGCGAGCCGTTGTTCATGCCGAAGCTGATGTTGACGGCGAGCGGCATCTGCAGCAGCCGCGCCTTGTCGATGACGTACCGGACCGCGCGCATCAGCTCGGTCGTGCGGGCGAACGGTCCGCCGCCGAGCCCGCCGATCTTGACCACGATCAGGCCGGCCTCCGGCGCGGCGCCGCGGTTGTCGCCGCTGCTCGCCCGCCCGTTTCCCGCCGCGATGCCGGCGACCGCCGTCCCGTGTCCGGCGGTGTCGGTGCTCGGCACCAGCGCGCGCGGGTCGGGGCTGGCCAGCGCCTCGTTCAGCTGCGCCTGCGTGTATTCCGCGCCGGCCGCGAAGCCGTCGGGCGGCGTGCCGGTCAGGGTCTGATCCCAGAGAAAGAGAATGCGGCTGGTGCCGTCCGGGCTGCGGAAATCCGGATGGGTGTAGTCGATGCCGGAGTCGAGGATCGCCACAAGCACGCCCTCGCCCGTCAGACCGTAGAGGTTTTTGTCCTGCGCGTCCGCGATGCAGGCGGAGATCAGATTGTAGCTCTGCGCCACAGAGAGGTTCTTCGGGAGCTCCAGGCTCTCGATCTGCGGATAGGCATAGAGCGCCGCGACCTGATCGCGGCCGATCGTGAGTATCGCGTAGTTCTGTGACAGCAGCTCCGCCTGCGCGCCGAGCGCGTCTGCCACCGCGGCGAGATCGCCGCTGAATTTGACGATGAGCTCCACCGGCTCCTGTATGCCGGGCGCCATCAATAATACCGGCGCACGCGCCGCAGCGCGACGGGCTGGTCGCGCCACCACCCGCCGACAAGCGCGCAGCCGAGCAGATACCCGTTCTGCACGCCGCGCAGCTGATACCAGAATCCCTGCCCGCCGGCGAGCCGGAGACAGACGATGGTGCCGACGAGATTGCGCAGCGCCTGCCCGTCTCCGACCGGCAGGCAGTGCGCCGCCGCGGGCGGATCGCGCAGGACCCGCCGGTGCGTCTGCGACGCCGGATAAGCCTTCTTCATAGGCCGTTCCCCCCTTCTGCAAAGCGTATGCCGCCGTCCGCCCCGCTATGCCGGAAAACGGCTCCCGAAGCAAAAAGACCGCATCAGGCAGGCCGGACGGTAAAAAAACTGTCATTCTTCGGCCGGACGGCCTCAGAATGACAGTTTTTCAGCTTGCAGCGCTGCCGGAGGCAGCTCTTTTCCGGATGGATCGCCGGCGGACGGCTATTCGGCGCGGATGTAGCCCACGCCGCAGATTTCGGTGTACAGGACCTCGTCGCCGCGCCGGAAGACGTCGGATACGCAGAAATGCCTGACCTGCAGCGCCTCCGCGCCCCTTTGGACGGTCAGCGGGCTTGCGCCGGCGACTGTGGCCTTCTCGAACGATGTCACCAGCACGACGTCGATCTTCTGGTCGCCCGTGTGGTCGATGACCGTGACCAGCGCGCCGGCGGGCAGCTCGTCCAGAATGCCGGCGTCTGCGCGGTCAAAATTGCTGTAATACTCGGTCTCGGCGGTTGTCCGGTAGCCGGTCGTCGCCAGGGTGGCCGCCATGTTGTCGGCCTGGGAGAACGTGTGGGCAACCTCGCCGGCCGCGGCGCAGGGCAGACCCACGACGCTGCCGTCCCGCACGAAAATATCGACCGTTCTGCCCAGCAGGCTCAGATCGGACGAGACCTGAAAGGCCTTGTGGCCCGCGAGCTTCGTCGTGCCGGCCTCCAGCGTGCCGCCGTCGGCCGTGAGATCGGCGCACTCGTTGCCGGTCATGACGCCGGTATAGCGCACGAGGCCGAAGCGGACCTCGAGATAGGACTTGGGATTCATGAGGTCGTCCAGCGCATAGGTCAGCGCGCCGGAGGCGGCTTTCCCGGTGACGGCGCTGCACTGCAGCGCGTTGTAGATGAGCAGGCAGGTGTCGTCGCGCGTGATGGGCGTGTCGTACGCGCTGGTATAGCCCTGATAGATGCCGAGCGCTTCGGCGTCGCGGTTGACGGCGTCGGCCCAGCCGGAGCCGACGTACCCGGTGCTGCCGCGCCCGATGACGACGAGCAGCATCTTGGCCAGCTCCTGCGCGGTCACGTAGTCGTTCGGGCGGAACAGGCCGCCGCTGCCGGCGACGATGCCCTTCTCCGCGCAGTAGCGGATGTAGCGCTCCGCCCAGCTGCCGGCCGCGTCGGGAAAGCTCGTGCCGCCGTCCGCCTGGGGATTGTCGGCATAGACGAGCGCGATGAGCTTGGCGATCTCCGCGCGCGTGACGCAGGAGTCCGGGCGGAACGAGCCGTCGCCGTAGCCGGAGATCAGACCGAGATCCACCAGCATCGTGACCTGACTGTAATGGCGGATGCTGCCGGCGTCGGTAAACGCCTCAGGCTGTTCCTCCGCTCCGGCGGGCGCCGCCAGACACAGCAGCGCACAGAGCACAAGGAGCAGGCAGAAAAACCGTTTCATTGAAAAAGCCTCCTCCTGATAAAAATCCTGTTTTTATCAGTATAAGGAAAGGACAATTCCAATGCAAGGCCCTGCCTGCTCTTGTAACACAATTGTAAGATTTATGCTCAATAGCCGGGCTTGCCCAGCAGATGGAACATGTTTTTCTTGTAGGCCTCGACGCCGGGCTGGTTGAAGGGGTTGACGCCGGACATGTAGCCCGAGACGCCGCAGGCGAACTCAAAGAAGTAGATGAGCGCGCCGACCTCCGCTTCGCAGACGGAGTCGAGATGGATCGTCGTCACCGGCACGCCGCCGGAGATGTGCGCGGCCTTGGTGGCCTCCATCGCCTTTTCGTTGATGTAGCTCAGCTCGCGGCCCGCCAGATAGTTGAGTCCGTCGAGGTTCGCCTCGTCGGAGGGCACCTGCAGCGACGCCTTGGCGCGGTCGAAGAACACGACTGTCTCCTGCAGCATCCGGCGGCCGTCCTGGATGTACTGGCCCATCGAGTGCAGGTCGGGCGTCAGATCGACGGATGCCGGGAAGATGCCCACGCCGTCCTTGCCCTCGGACTCGCCGTAGAGCTGCTTCCACCACTCGGCCATGAAGCGGAACGCCGGCTCGTAGGCGGCCAGCACCTCGACGTACTTGCCCTGGCGGTAGAAGGCCTGGCGGCTCATGGCGTACTGCGCCGCCGCGCTGTCGGCGCCCTCGCGCAGCAGCGTCCGGCGCTCTTCGGCCGCGCCCTGCATCAGAGCGGAGATGTCGATGCCCGCGCAGGCGATCGGCAGCAGGCCTACCGCGGTCAGCACGCTGTAGCGTCCGCCCACGTCGTCGGGCACCACGAAGCACTCGTAGCCCTCCTGCGAGGCGAGCGTCTTGAGCGCGCCGCGCGCTTTGTCGGTCGTGGCGTAGATGCGGCCTCTCGCGCCCTCGGGGCCGTACTTCTTCTCCAGCAGCGCCTTGAAAATGCGGAACGCGATGGCGGGCTCCGTCGTGGTGCCGGACTTGGAGATGACGTTCACGGAGAAATCCCGGTCGCCGATGAGCCCGATCAGCTCGGACACCGCGTCGGCGGAGATGCCGTTGCCGGCAAAATACACGTCGGGCGTGTCCTTTTTGAGCGCGTTGTAGTTGGGACTTTTCAGAAGCTCGATGACCGCGCGCGCGCCGAGGTACGACCCGCCGATGCCGATGACGACGAGCGCCCGGGAGTCCGACCGGATCTTCTGCGCGGCCTTTTCGATGCGCGCGAACTCCTCTTTGTCGTAGTCCTCCGGCAGGTCGAGCCAGCCGGTGAAGTCGCTGCCCGCGCCGGTGCGGCCCAGCAGGGTCCGGAGCGCCGCTTCGCACGCGCCGCGATCGGCTTCGCCGGGCTGGAGGAAGGTTTTCGTTCCGGAAAGATCAAGCTTTATCATGAAAATACCCTCTTTCAATGAAATTCAGTGTCGTTCGGCGTCCATTTTCAGCATGGCGGCGCCGATGATGCCGGCGTCGTTGCCCATGACGGCGGGCACGACCTTGCCGCGCGTTTTGTAGAAGCACTTTTCCGTGACGAGCGACTGCAGGGGCCCGAACAGGAAATCCCCCGCCGCGCAGAGTCCGCCGCCGATGGCCAGCACCTCTGGGTCGAGGATGTTGAACATCGATGCGCAGGCCGAGCTGAGATGGCCGAGATACGTGTCGAACGCGCGCTTCGCGGCCTCGTCGCCTTCTTTGGCGCAGTCGGTGACGAGCTTGGCGTCCACCCGCTGCTCCTTGCCGCCGGCGCGGATATACAGGAGGCTGTCGTGGCAGGCG
>Ga0163159_1001625_pt1 | contig 21015 bp, 22 predicted proteins | sample BioMet9_FD_108702 | JGI IMG/M metagenome (GOLD analysis project Ga0163159, IMG submission 108702) | Microbial communities from bioreactor (seeded with sewage sludge) at Lawrence Berkeley National Lab, California, USA - Biofuel... | ecosystem: Engineered > Bioreactor > Anaerobic > Unclassified ... | reverse complement strand
GCATCCCCTGTAAGCGGCCCGATCCCGCCGATCAGCAATGTACCGGCTGCTGCTGTGTCCTGTGAGCTGCCGCCTGAGCTGCTCCCGCCGCTTCCGCACGCGGCCGTACACACCATTACGGCAGACAAAACAAGCACCGCCGCTGCTTTCATCCATTGCTTCTTCATACTATTCCTCCATTATGCAAAATTCACACGCATTCAAAAGCTTCTTATCTTATCCGAATCATCCTCCGCTGTATTGACGATATCCTGGATCACTACGTAATAACTGCAGTTCTCGTTCACCTGTACAGACACGCGGTCACCCTTTTTACGGCCTAATATGGCCTTCCCGAGCGGTGATTCGATGCTGATCCGTCCCTCCAGCGAGTTTCCCCTGACCGTTGTAATCAGCTTGAATGTTTCAGCTGTATCGTCATCTTCAAAATAGACCGTAACAGTATTGTTGATTCCTACCTCGTCGTCCGCGGAATCGTCAGAAATAATCTTTGCTGTCCGTATCATACGCTCCAGATACCGGATCCGGCTTTCATTCCGGTTCTTATCCTTCTTTGCGGCATGATATTCGAAATTTTCGCTCAGATCCCCCTGCGCACGTGCCTCTTTAACAGCCTCGATCGCTTCCTTGCGGACAACCAGCTTCCTGTGTTCGATCTCTTCCTGCATTTTCTTTATATCAGTCTCTGTCAGCTCATCATACATACTGCATCCCTCCAAAAGCTGATCAGTCTGTCCAGCTGCCATGAGGCATTGGCCGGACTTGTCGACGGAAGCCGGACGCTTTGAATCATGGTCAGCGGTTCAATATACTTATGATATAAAGACCAGGCCGTACCTCCGTTTGTATAGACCGCTGCTATTTTCGATTTGTTAAGCAGCGCTGGTATATCGGCAGGGACCGCGCCGCGTATGCTGCTGTCGCTTGATCCGATAATCTCGCAGCTTTCAATCACATCCCACAGTGCTATGTGATGCCTGTCCAGCAGACGCTTCTTGTCCGGCAGATCCAGCGGTACCTCTTCCCCTGTCAGGGCCGCCAGCACTTTCCAGAAACGGTTCTGCGGGTTCCCGTAATAAAACCCTTCCCTTCGTGAAAGAACGGATGGAAAGCTTCCCAGTATCAGGATTTTCGAAGACGCATCATAGTACGGTCCGAATCCATGGTTTACCTTTCCATATTCACTCTTCATGTTCATACTCCCTGTGATCGCGAAAAGCCTGAATCATCGTCCATGTCAGGCTGAACGTTGAATCCTCCTGTTCCAGTTCTCCACGCGTAAACCACCGCGCTTCCGCGAGCTCGTCAGAGCCGTCGTAATTCAATGAAATACCGGGGTCCCCGTCCGCCTCCGCATAAAAGCCTGCCATTACAGCTTCCGAGAATGCCCATGGCTGGCTTCTGTAATACCGGATATTCCGGACCTTTAGTCCGACCTCTTCCATTACTTCACGCCGCACGGTGTCTTCAAATGTTTCACCGATCTCGACAAAACCGGCCACAAGCGCGTGATGTTTCCGGTAGCCCCTGTGCGCGTACCGTGTCAGCAGAATCCTGTCACCGCTCGTTACCGCAACAATAACGCATGGCGATATACGCGGATATTCGGTAAAGCCGCAGACCGGACAGACAAGCGCCCGCTCGGTCCGGCTCTGTTCCATCATGGCACCGCAGCATCCGCAGTACCTATGCGTACTGTACCATCTGGAAAGATGGGCACCCGTTGCAGCCCCGAACGCCAGCCATGCTGGTTCCAGTTTTTCAAGGAGACGCAGTCTCCTGTATGTACAGGCACCGTTCTCCGCAACCGGATGTCTTGGCATATAAAAACCTGTCCCGTCAACTGAAAGAAGATACTGCAGTTCTTCCCTACCGGCATCCGGCTGCAATATCTCACTTACCTTTGGAAGCTGCGGTTCTTCCTCGCTTCCCTCCATCAATATGCCGTCTGAACTGCAGCATATGGCAAAATCACCATTTTCGTACGGCCTGTCATAAAAAAAAGAATTGTTATATTTATGCGGGCTGATATCCTGATACATTCCGCACTTCCTCACTTCCCGGACCATACGGTCCTATTGACAAAAAATAATATCTGATGTATAGAAAATATACAGCTTTCCATCCGTCATCTTATAAAAAGGAGCATCTCACATGGAGATTGAACGAAAATACATAATCACAGCACTGCCCGGCCAGATTGAGCTTCTGGACGGCATCGAATACGAACAGGCATATCTTTGTACGGAACCGGTTGTACGCATCCGTCGGGAAGGCGATGAATACTGGCTTACATACAAATCCGCCGGAATGATGATCCGGGAAGAAGCCAACCTGCCGCTTACCGAAAAAGCATTTCATCACCTTCTGGCAAAGGCTGACGGAAACAGAATCATAAAGACCAGATATTTCCTGTCATATGACGAGCATCACACGATAGAGCTGGATCTGTTTCACAGACAGCTGGAGGGACTTATGACGGCAGAGGTCGAGTTCCTGTCGGAGGAAGACGCGAATACCTTCACGCCGCCCGCCTGGTTCGGCAGAGAGGTAACGTTCGACGGCCGCTATCACAACAGCTTTCTGAGTACAATAGACAGTCTCGAATCCTTATAATGATCCGGCAGCGGCTGTCTACTGCGTTCCGGAAAGCGCGGTAAGCTTTGTCTGTGCTTCCGTCGCGATATCCGTGCCGGCATACGTGCTGATAATCTGCTGGTATGTGGTTTTCGCTTTGTCCGTGTTTCCGGCTCCTTCATATGACATGGCAAGATAATACAGAAGTTCCCCTGACCCGTATGTATCATCGATCGCTTCAGCCGATTCCAGAGTACTTACGGCATCCGCGTAATTCTTGTTTGTATAGCTCTTCTTGCCGGATGTGTACAGCGAGGCCACTGCTTTGGAGGACACGTTGTCCTTCAGCTTGTCATACAATGCCTGACCTTCCGTGGAAAGTGCCGACCGGTCGATCGACGCCAGTGTCTTCGCAATGGTTACAGAATCATAGCTTCCGCTTGTGTATTCACTGTTCATTGTCAGAAGCTGCTCATAATTTGCTATGACCGCAGCTGAAGTATTCGATGCGGACTGCGCTGTCTGCACATCATTCTGGGCAGTTTCCAGCTGCTTGTTGAGATTGTCAATCTGGGCATCCTTTGAAGAAAGGTCATCACTGTAGGAAAGCGTCGAGCTGTTTGCCTGCTCCTTGATCGACTGAATTCTCGCCGGTACAACCAGAAACCAGATAATAGCCGCGCCGACAGCGATGCCGATCAGAATATTGATAATAGCGGGCAGTGCGCTGCTGTCACGAAATGTATGAGGCGTTGGCTGGATAATGGTATCATTTCCCTGTGTATACGAAATCGAATCGCCGGTCTCTGCCGGCTCGCTCTGCTTTGTATCCGCTGCTTTGCTGTCGTGGCTCCGCATCGCTGCAATATATTTCTGAGTACGTATATTTCCCTTGTCGATTCGGAAAGCCTTCTGAAAACACTGCTTAGCCGCGGCACGCTGCTGATTCTTAAGCATGATGAGGCCAAGCAGCTGATACACCTCAACCAGCTTCGTATTTGCGGAAACCGCCTTGCGCAGCTGAAGAATGGCAAGATCGTCATTGTCGCTCTGCAGATACTTCAGACTCTGATTATATTTCTTGACCTCCTGATTTAACCGTTCAAAGCCATCGCGGTCATTCTGAAGCTCTTTCATGTAGCCGGCCGCGGCATTTGCCTCCGGATCAATATTAGCGCTGATAATCCACTCCGAAAGCGCTTCCCCGACTCTTCCCAGCTCATAATATACAAGGCCGAGCAGATTCCTGGCATCAATATTCCGCTTATTATATTTAAGACTCTTCGTCAGACTTTCGATCGCGCCGGAAAGATCTCTGACTCTTGCCCTTTCCAGTCCTTCATTATAATGGGTATTTGAAATCCATATGATTCTGCGGTAAATTGTAATATCTTCCCCGCAATTCGGACAGACAGGCGCGTCGGTGAGCATGCATCCGCATTTATAACATCTCATAGATATCCCCAATCCGCCGTTAAGACGGCAACTGATCCTACTGTCGTTTATTCTTTGATTCCTTAAGCATTTCCTTCATGATATCCGTCATATCCGTCAATTCCTTATTATAAACGATTTCCTCCACATCCCCTGTTTCCGGGATCGGCTGATACTTCTTCAGCTCTTCATCAAAATCAATCATACTCTAACCTCCTTGATATGCTCCAGAATTGTACCGGCCAGATACAGGGATCCCAATATAAATATCGTTTCATCCGGCCGTCTGTTTTCCATTGCTGTATCGAAAGCCGCACTTGCGTCATCCGCGGCCTTCACAGGCGTATCGGTATATTTTCTGAATAATCCGGCGAGCCTTTCAGGCTTTACGCTTCTCACGGAAGGAAAATGTGTAACCGTTATTGTATCCCAGCCTGTGCCCTCTGTCAGACGGCGGATCATAGTCTCGTAATCCTTGTCATCTGATACTGCGAAGATCAGGTGCTTCCTTCCGTTGATACATTTATTGTCCTCCAAAGTATGCAGACTGTCAAGAAAGCTCTCTGTGCCTTCCGGATTATGGCCGCCGTCCACATATACGCCTGGCAGCACTTCCTCCATCCTGCCGGGCCATCTGGCATTCATAAGACCGTCTCTTTCCGCCAGGAAGCGCTCTTCCGGATCCTTCGCACGATCTGTAATAACCTCCATGATATGAAGCGCCACTACGGCATTCATCGGCTGATAGCTGCCGCTTGTATAAATTCGGAAGGTATGGTTCGCATCATACATGTCCGGCACCGAAAAGTCAATATACCTTCCTGTATTCTTAAGGATTTTATAATCCGTGACCCGGACCGGAATCTGAGGACAGCCAAGTTCCTCCGCCCGCTTACGGATCACTTCCGAGGCGTCCGGATTCAAATCCAGATAAACAACCGGAACATTTTTTTTCAAAATACCTGCTTTTTCCGATGCGATTTCCGCGATCGTACTGCCCAGAAAAAAGGTGTGATCCAGTGAAATCGACGCTATGGCCGTGACATCCGGACGGCGGATTACATTGGTCGTATCAAGACGCCCGCCAAGACCTGTCTCCAGAATAATCCAGTCAACCTGTGCCTCCTGAAAAGCATCCATCGCCATAAAGAACAGAAATTCAAAAAATGACGGGTGCTGATTTCCTTCCTTCACAAATGCTTCTACCGCGGAACGAACACGTCGGTACGACAGCAGGAAACCGTTCTCGCTGATATCCTGTCCGTCGATACGAATCCGTTCCCGCAGAGTAATCAGATGCGGCGATGTAAATGTGCCGACCCGCATTCCGCAGGAGCGCATCATATTTTCCGTAAAAATACAGATGGAGCCTTTTCCGTTTGTACCTGCCGTATGAATTATGTGAAAACGCGTCTCGTCGATTCCAAGCCGTTCCATCAGCTTCCGGATATACTCCAGATCATGCTTATCCGTAAAACGCTGAATATTTCCGATATATTCATCTGCCTGCTTATATTCATCCATTGTCGTCCTTCTCCTGACCGCTTCCTATTATGAGAAACGGCAGCCGGCAAAACACCGGCTGCCATCTATAAGACACTGCAAAGCACCAATCAGTGCTGCTTTAATGTATTCAGTCTTTCCATGACCTGATCGTACATTTCCCTGTAATTTGCAAGCTTGTCCTCTTCCTCGTGAACCTTTGCCTCCGGCGCTTTTTTGCGGAAGTTATCATTGGCAAGCATGCCGGAAGCCCTGCTGATTTCAGATGAAAGCCGGTTCTGTTCCTTATCCAGCCGCGCAATCTCAGAAGCAATATCGACAAGCTCTTCCATCGGAATATAGACAGAAGCGTTGGAAATAACGGAAGATACCGCGTCATCCGCTATTCCTGTCTTGTCCGCCTGTATATTGACACGGACAGCATTCAGGAAAAACTGATAAGAATCCTTCATTTCCGCAAACATCGTGCGTGTTTCCGGACGCTCGGAAACGATATAAATCTGCGTCTTCCGTCCGGCCGGGACATTCATATCCGCGCGCACCTGACGGACACTGCGGACAAGTTCCTTAATACCGGCCATCTGCGCTTCTTCCTCCGGATAATTATACGCGCCGCCCTTCGGCCATTCTGCAAACATAATGGTATCCTTCTCAGGATGAAGCGTGCAGTATATCTCCTCCGTTACAAACGGCATATAAGGGTGAAGCAGCTTAAGCGATTCTGTCAATACCGTGCGGCAGGTCCACAAAGCCGTATCAGCCGACTCCGGATCTTCATCCCTGCGGAAAAACCTGTTCTTGGCAATCTCAATGTACCAGTCGCAGAATTCTTCCCAGATGAAATCCTGAACCTTCTGAACCGCAATTCCAAGCTCGTACTTCTCCATATTCTCGGTTACTTCATCGGCAACATGGCCAAGCGTGCTTAAAATCCAGCGGTCCGCGCAGGAAAGCTTCGCGGCATCCGGTTCGGCGATATTCTCATGCCCTTCCGAATACATCATGATAAAACGCGACGCATTCCAGACCTTGTTTGCGAAATTACGGCTGGCCTCCACACGCTCCTCAAAGAAACGCATGTCATTGCCCGGCGCATTGCCTGTAATCAGCGTCAGCCGAAGTGCGTCCGCGCCGTATTTGTCGATAATATCCAGCGGGTTGATGCCGTTTCCAAGCGATTTGCTCATCTTCCGTCCCTGGCTGTCACGGATCAGTCCGTGAACGAAAACCGTATGAAACGGGCACTTGCCTGTATGCGCGTATCCGGAAAAGACCATGCGGATGACCCAGAAGAAAATAATATCATATCCTGTCACTAGTACATCCGTAGGATAAAAGTAATCGAAATCCTCGCTCTTATCCGGCCATCCCAGCGTGGAAAACGGCCAGAGCGCAGAGCTGAACCAGGTATCCAGCGTGTCCTCGTCCTGTTTAAAATGTGTGCAGCCGCACTTCGGACACTTGTCCGGCATCGAGTCGCCTACAACGACCTCGCCGCATTCTTCACAGTAATACGCGGGAATTCTGTGGCCCCACCACAGCTGTCTCGAAATACACCAGTCCCGGATATTTTCAAGCCAGTGCATATAGATTTTGTCAAAACGCTCCGGCACAAATTCCAGGTCACCACTGGACAGTGCCTCCATCGCAGGTTTCGCCAGCTCGTCCATGCGGACGAACCACTGCTGCTTGATCATCGGCTCGACCGTGGTGCCGCAGCGGTCATGCGTTCCTACATTATGGACATGATCTTCGATCTTAACGAGATATCCCTGCTCCTTAAGCTCCTCTACGATTGCCTTTCTGGCCTCGTACCGGTCCATGCCTTCATATTTGCCGCCATTCTCATTGATTGTGGCGTCATCGTTCAGGATATTGATCTCCGGCAGATTGTGGCGCTTCCCGATTTCAAAGTCGTTCGGATCATGCGCCGGCGTAATCTTAACGGCACCTGTTCCAAATTCACGGTCCACATAGGCATCCGCAATTACCGGAATCTCCCTGTTCACAAGAGGCAGCAGCACATTTCTGCCTACGAGATCTTTATACCGGTCATCATCCGGATGAACAGCAATCGCCGTATCGCCAAGCATTGTCTCAGGACGTGTCGTCGCAATCACCAGATAATCATCCGTCCCGATAATCGGGTACCGGATGTGCCAGAAATGTCCGGCCATTTCCTCATGCTCCACCTCTGCTTCGGAAATGGTTGTCTTGCAGACAGGACACCAGTTGATGATCCGGGAACCCCGATATATATACCCTTCATTATATAAACGGATAAACACAGTCTGAACGGCCCTGGAAAGCTTCTCATCCATCGTGAAGGCTTCCCGGTCCCAGTCGCAGGAGCTGCCGAGCTTCCTAAGCTGTGTCGTAATCGTGTGACCGTACTCTTCGCGCCATTCCCATGTCTTCTTAATGAATCCCTCGCGGCCAAGCTCCTTCTTATCAATGCCCTGGTCCTTCAGTGCGTTTGTCACCTTGACCTCGGTCGAAATAGCCGCGTGGTCCGTTCCCGGAATCCAGAGCGCATTATAGCCCTGCATCCTTTTAAACCGAATCAGGATATCCTGAAGTGTGTTGTCCAGTGCATGACCCATATGAAGAACACCTGTTATGTTCGGAGGCGGCATTACGATCGTGAACGGCTTGCGGCTTCGATCCGCTTCCGCGTGGAAATACCCGTTCTTCTCCCACTTCTCGTATAGCTTTCCTTCTATTTCCTTTGGACTGTATGTCTTCTCTAACTGTTTCATCCCCGGCCTCCTGGAATTCATTCGTATATCGTCCTGTTTTTTGTCAGGAAAAGTTTCGCCCTTTACAATTTGATGTAAAGGGCGAAATCTCAAAGTACATCTAACATATCATAGTAAAGGAAAGACTTTTTGTCAAGCCCGATATGGCGCTTTCCCGTCAAACATCCGGCTTACAAGTTCCGAAAATTCCTGATACTGCGGCATCCCCGACAGACTGCGGAGCGCACTGCGGAGTCCCTGATAATACCAGCCGACCATCTCACGGCTTCCAGCTGTAAAGCGCTTCCAGATCGGATCACCGATATCCTGATAGTCCTGACATATATCTCTCAGGTTGGAAAGCTTATCGCCAAGCGCTACAATCTTCACATCCTCCGGAGCCTCTTCCAGCGCCTTCATCATCGCGCGCTTCCGGCTTATCCACGGCTGTGATTTATCGTCACTTTCCGCTGCGACAAGCTGTGCCACACGTGAGCCGAACTGCTCTTTGATGGCAGATTCCGTAACGCCGCAGTCTTCAATCGTATCATGCAGAATCGCGGCTGTCACAAGCGTCTCCTCCGGACGGATATCGGAAACAATCACCGCTGCTTCCAGCGGATGCTTGATGTACGGAACCTCAGAACCCTTCCGCACCTGTCCGTCATGTGCCTTCATCGCAAATTGAATTGCTTCCTGGACCAAGGTATCTCTCCTCCTGTCAGTGACTATTGCAATTGACCTGTTTTTATATTAAACTATATCTTGTAGAAATTCAAGCCCTAAGGTGCCATTATGCTACAATATATTCCATTTTCAAAATAGGCAGAACGGTACCGGAAAGGAAACCCATGGTTCGGAAAACAATTCTTATAACAGGTGCATCCCGTGGAATCGGCAGAGCCACGGCACTGGAATTTGCCAGAACAGAATGCAGTCTGATTCTGGCCTGCGAGTCCAGGAAAGACGAGCTTGCCGCGACAGCGGCCAAAGCCCGTGAACTGGGCTGCAAATACTGCCACACCTTTGTCGGTGATCTCGGTGATCCTGCAAAGGTTCATCGTCTGTTCGGCGAAATTGCAGTCACCTTCGGCGGTGCCGACATTCTCATCAACAATGCCGGTATTTCAAAGACCGGACTGCTGACTGCCGTAACGGATGAAGACTGGAACGCAATGGTGCGGAGTGATTTATCCTCTGTCTTCTACTGCTGCCGCGGTGCCATTCCGTACATGATCAAGCAGAAGGAAGGAAAAATTGTCAATATTTCCTCAGTATGGGGAAATTCCGGAGCTTCCTGCGAAGCAGTCTACTCAGCAATGAAAGCAGGTGTGAACGGCCTGACCAAAGCACTTGCCAGGGAACTCGCCCCCAGCAACATCCAGGTCAATGCGGTCGCTCCCGGGGCAGTCGACACGGAGATGAACAGCCATCTGAGTGCAGATGAACGGCATGCTCTCGAGGAAGATATTCCCATCGGCCGGTACGGCTCGCCGGAGGAAATCGCGCATGTCATCCGTCTTGTCTGTGAAGCGCCCCCGTATCTGACCGGTCAGATCATCACTGCGAGCGGCGGGTGGTACATCTGATTTCAGCAATAATTTCGGAGGGAAGCCGGTTCCGGTTTTCCTCCGTTACTTCATATACTTTAACATCCTCTCGCTCTGCGATCTGCATGGCAAAGTCTCCGGAATTCTTCTGAAGCACGCCGATTACAAGATTCTGACTGTCAAGCAGCCGGAATACCAGCTGTTTAAAGATATCTGCCTTTTTTTCGGCCTTTCCCAGTTCATCCAGAACAACGAGTCTCGACGGATCCTTCAGCGCGTCGCGAAGCAGCGCACAGCCCAGCAGTTCAAAAGTCTCCGGCACCGGCACGGCTGCCCGGTCACCCATGCGGATCAGCACCGGCAGATCATTGTCACAGACATCGACCGGCTGATAGCTGTGCATATAAAACCCTTTCCGGTCTGCTCCAATCTGAAACGGATATGTACGGAAACCGGCTATACTGCTGATTCCATCACCTGCAATATCCGGTTCCGCGAGGATTTTCCCTATAATCGTACTCTTTCCGATCTGTTTTTCTCCCGTCAGGAATACATGCTTCCGCGCCGTATCCCGCGGATGTGCCGCAAGAAGCATCACTTCTTTCCGTCTGCCGCATCTGTGCTGGCAGTACGCGGATATTTTCTCCGGAATCGGCTGAGTTTCAAAGGGAAAACGTGCCTCCGGCAGCTTTTCCACAAGATCCGCAAGCGCTGCCGCGTCACGGATCGAATGGTAAACAGGAAGTCCGGCGCATTCCGAAAGCGTTTCCGCGGCAACCCCCGCAACGGCGATGGAATCACGGTTCTTCCGCTCTTCCGCCTCTTCTGCATTGCGGGCACAGATGATTCTCGGAACGACAAGCTCATATTCCCCCTCCAGAAGCAGAATATCGACAGGCAGTTCCTTATAAACACTACCGGTAAGATCCGTCTTCATCATCAGATCCATCTCGGTTTTGCCCTTCAGGCAGACTAAGTCCGCACCGGCCTCCCGATGCTTCCAGGTGTTGCTGCCAGGCTTGTCCAGAGAAAAATTCGGACAGAAAACACTTTTTACCGTACCAACGCGGTAACCACGCTTCTTCAGTTCCCGTACCAGTTCTGTTACGGTCGTCGTCTTGCCGGATTTACTGACTCCGACAATTGCACAGATAATCAAGGCTCTGCCTCCTTATTCCCGGGTGATGTCAACAACCTGCCTGCACCAGCGTCTGTGAAAAGGCTCGTCCGGAATGATCAGCCGGTATTCACCGTTTTCTTTTGCAAGGAACACTTTATTCCTTCGTATCTCTTCCCCCGACACCGCAACAATCTCGCCGTCAAGACTGTGGAAGGCAGCAAGCTCGTCATCCGCAATATCCGGAAAAAGAAGCCGCACCGGGGTGCCGAAATACTCCCGATCTTCTCCGGCCGGTCCCGGACACACGATTCGTTCTTCTTTCCATTCAAACTCTTCCGGCCGCATTTTCTTCACCCCAGACTGCCAGCATTTCCTCCGGATTTTCAAAGCTGTCTCCGATCTGCCCGTGGATACCGCCGTTTTCACCGTCCGTAACGCCATGATCACTGATGATGATCATCCGTCCGTCAAAAACCTGCGCTATGCGCCGTACCTGACCGTCAGCCGCTTCGATCTGTTTCATGCATGCTTCACTGTACGGTCCGGATTCGTGGGCTTTATCATCGATCTCATGGAAATGTGCAAAAATAAACGGAATATGAAGTGACGACGCCTTAACAGCATCATCCGCAATCCATTCATCACATCCTCTTCCTAGTCTTGCCGGATGAAGGACCGGCGAAAGCTCCGTCACCAGAATTCTCGTATCACCTTCCAGAAACGCTGTATTACTGCCGCTGCGTCCCGCAAAGACCGTCGGTACCTCAAGCATGCGCTCCTTATGCGAATGAACACCGTGTACATCCGGGGAAACGCCCGTTATCATCGTTGCCATTGCCGGATTCGTAAGAGGCGGCTGCACCGTGCGGACAGGCGTTATCAGAAAATGGCTGCTGATAAAAGGTATCCTTCCGTTCCGGAAAGCGTAACGGTACATTTCATACCCGAAGCCGTCCAGATAACAGACCAGAACGTTCTCCCGCTGAAGCCGTTTTAAAAGCGCAGGAGCAAATTCTTCCATCCTTCTGCCATATGTCATACAGATCTTCTCATATTCTTCCGGAGTATTGATATTGTCAACAACCTCCGTGCCGTATCCAAGCTCTTCCAGATCAAGGTATACGGTATTTCCCTTTTCAAACAGCGTCCGCATACGATGCTCACCGTGCTCACGGAGGCGGACAAGCTCCGGCAGAAGCCTTCTGGAATAAATGCTGCACAAGGGCTGCGGACGGCCCTCTTTCCGGATTACAAGACAGTCTTCACATCCCGTAAGCCGGGAAACCGCTGCCTGCAGAAAATCACTTCGGAGAAGCGGCATATCAGCTGCCAGCAGAAAAACGTATTCCGAATGAATTGTCCGCAGAATCTGATACAGACCTTCCAGCGGCCCGTATTCCTTCAGCTCGTCCGTTACCACAAGGCAGTCAAGTCCCGGAAGCTTTCCGCTGTCATCAACAGAAACACAGATCTCCCGGAAATCACAGCATGCAGAGCGCACCGTTTCCAGAAACGTCCTGCCGTTCCACGCCATTGCAGGCTTGTCTTCGCCCATTCTGCTGCTTAAACCGCCGGCAAGAATACCGGCTGCCACTGTTATCATGACATCACACTCCCAGATAGTACGCATCGATCACCGTTTCCGGCGGAATCCTATCAGAGCCCGCCGGCACCATGCCAATCAGATTGCAGCCGCACCAATGACTCATCATGCCATTGCTCTGCTGCGGATATATATCAATAAGGGGAAGTGCATCGCGGAAAACAAGCTTGCCGGGCAGAACACGCCCTACAGGGCTCTTCTTCGGAAACCCGTCAGGCAGCGTGACCTTAATACGCGGACAGTACAAGTCCCTTCTGCCGCACATCTTCCGGAAAGCCGGAAGACCAAGCAGAAAAAGCGCTGCCGCTGCCGCGGAAGGGCTTCCTGAAAGTCCAAGCATCAGCCGGCCGTTCCTGACCGCTGCCGCTGTCATCATGCCGGGCTTCATACGCACCTTCCAGAAAAGGATCCTTGCACCGGCGGATTCCATCGCGCTCCTCGTAAGATCGCAATCACCGACCGACGCCCCGCCTGTTGTAATAACGCAGTCCGCGCATTCAAAGCAGTCACAGACCGCCTTTGAAATTGCCCCGGTGTCATCCTGTACAATTCCGTATACATCCGCGCGGATTCCCCATTCCTTCAGAAAGCCGGCCAGCATGTATGCGCTGCTGTTCCGTATCTTGCCGGAAGACAGCGGCTCCGATACATCGAGGAGCTCGTCGCCCGTGCTGATAATCATCACCTTCGGCTGCCTGTAAACAAGCGGCCTCGCAACACCAAGCCCCGCCAGAATTCCGGCGTCCGCCGGCGTTATAGCCTTACCTGCCGAAAGAACAATCTGACCGGCTCTGACATCTTCTCCGGCATGCACAACATTGCTGTCAGACCGCACCGGAGAACTTATCCGAACCTCCGTATCGGTAAAAACCGTATCTTCATACTTGACAACCGCGTCCGCGCCCTCCGGAACCGGCGCTCCTGTCATAATCCGCGACGCTTCGCCGGTACGGACAGGAACAGCCGGCACATGGCCGGCCGGCACATTATCGATCACTTTCAGCACAACAGGCTGTTCCGCAGATGCATCCAGCGTATCCTCCGCACGTACAGCATACCCGTCAAGCGGCGACCGGTCAAAAGGCGGAATATCCGTATCGGCCGGAATATCCGCCGCAAGCACCCGTCCATACGAATCTCCGATCCGTACCTCCTCCGTATCCATCACATGAACAGCCGAAAGGAGCATCTGCACTGCCTCTCCAACTTCTATTCCAACCGGAAACCTTTCGTTCAAAGTATCCTCCATCCTGCAGCTACTTCAGGCTTTCCCTGCGTTCCACAATACTTCTGGCAACAACAAGACCATTCGCGGAAGCCTGCAGAAGACCGCGCGTTATCGACGCGCCGTCACCCATGGCACGAAGACCGTGAATATTCGTTTCAAACTTCTTATCAACAATAACCTTATTCGAATAAAATTTCACTTCGACACCGTACAGCAGCGTTTCATCACTTGCAATACCCGGCGTGACCTTGTCAAGCGCCTGAATCATCTCATCGATCGCGACCATGATCCTGTGCGGGAAAACAAGTGACAAGTCACCCGGAACAGCATCCCGGAGCGTCCCGACAATGTTGTTGCGGACCATACGCTCTTCTGTTGTCCTGCGGCCGCGCTTAAAATCACCGTACCGCTGAACCAGAATCTTGCCGTCACACAGCATATTCCCCAATTGCGCGATATGCTTGCCGTATTCAATCGGTGAATTGAACGGCGCTGTAAAATTCTTGGAGACAAGCAGCGCAAAATTTGTATTCTTCGTCTTCATATCGAGTGATTTATACGCATGGCCATTGACAACGGCCAGACCGTCATCATAATACTCCGTTGAGACCTCGCCCGAAGGATTCGTACAGAAAACACGAACCTTATCATCGAAGGTAGGCGTGTAATAAACGAGTTTCGCCTCATAAAGGGTCTCATTCAGCTCCTTCATGATTTCATCGCGTACCTCGACCCGGACACCGACATCAACAGTACCCACCTTTGTCTGGATATGATGCTCCCTGCAGATATTGGAGAACCACTCGGAACCCTCGCGGCCGACGCCGGAAACAACCTCATCCGCGTAATACGTCTTCCCCTTATCCGTAACGACGCCCTTCACGACACCGTCCTCAATCAGAATATTGTCGACCATCGTCATGAAATCGATGTCTACGCCATCTGCCTGAAGCTGCTCCTGAAGACGCGTGTAGATCTTATAGCCTTCCTCTGTGCCAAGATGCCGGATCGGGCACTCGATCAGCTTCAGATTCGCCCGGATAGCCTTCGCCCGGATCTGTTCGATCTCTTCCTGCTTGTCAACGCCGTATACATGACTGTCGGCACCGAACTTCAGATAAATATCATCGGCTTCGTGAATCACTTCGGCAGCCTCATCATATCCCAGAATATCCGGCAGCGTTCCGCCGACATCCGGAGAAAGTGACAGCTTCCCGTCTGAAAAAGCTCCTGCACCCGCGAAGCCCGTCGTAATGGAACAGGGCTTGCAGCCGACACACACCTTCGTCTTACGTTTCGGACAGCTACGCTTCTCAATCGAACGTCCCTTCTCGATCATCTTGATCCGGATCGCCGGGTCAAGCCGCTTCAGTTCATAAGCGCAGAAAATACCGGACGGGCCGGCACCGATTATAATCACATCATATCTGTCGTTTTCCATTAAAAATTCCTCCTGACAATAAAGCCGATTTTCACCTTTCGTATCATATCATAAAAAGATCATCCTGGCTACTTCATCTTCACTTCCCATTACTGCCTTTGACTTTTCCACGAAGTTTTCCTAAAACATCAACCTTTGTTCCCTCTCCTTTGAAGAGAAGCACCAGACCCGGGAAATGCCGGCTGACCATCAGTATTTCCAGCACAAGTGCCAGAAAACCGGCTTCCCTTCCTCCGGCCAGAAATGCGGGAAACAAATAAAACGTTGTTATCAGCACCCCGCCGAGCGGCAGCGATTGTGACAAAAGTACACCGAACATACCGGCCGCACATGACATAAGACCCCAGGCAGGGAGAAATATCGTAATCGCCATACACGTGCAGGACACACCCTTTCCCCCGCGGAACCGCTTCCAGACAGGAAAATTATGACCCGTCACACAGCCGACCCCTGCATAGAGCATCGCGATATGACCGATCCCGCTTCCGATAAAATACCCCAGCACACACGCCAGAATTGTCTTTGCCAGATCGCCGAGCAGCACATAAATACCGTATCGAAAGCCAAGCTGCTCCATAATATTCGCCATTCCGGGATTTCCCGTGCCGATCGATGCCGCGCTGCCGCCCGTCTTCTTATAAGCGATCAGCTCTGCCGTAAGAAAATTCCCGCAGATATATCCTGTTAAAAGACAAAAAAAACGCTCCATAGAATTCCATCCTTTCCTGCTGATAAAGGAACATTCCATAGAGCATTATATCAAAAATGGTTTTCATAAGCTACCAATGTTTCCATTTCAGGAATAGAATTCGTCTTCCCTCACCGCCCCTCCTTCATCTCCTGCTTTACTTTAATACGGACACCTGTCTGTATCAGAAGGAGCACACCGCAGCAGCAGATGACCGCACACAGGCCAACCGTAAAAAACTTCACGGATACAAATCCTGTCATCATCAGTATGGCCATAACAATAAGCAGCAGAAACCACAGAGTATCGCTGCGGACCTTATATCGTCCGGCAAACGCATCCTGATAACGGGCAAAGCATTCCAGCTTATCCGGTTCATTCAGTATCATCGTATTACGAAGCAGTACATAAAAAACCCACGCGCAGAGAAGCAGCGGTGCGGCTGCCCATGTTATTTCAAAAAGCCGGAAAGATTCATTTGATTTGCTGAATACAAAACGGCTTGTCCATTTCATAAATATATTAAGAATCAGAAGTGTTTCGGCAAAGTATGCAACCATGATCTGAATTCGCAGTATTCGTCTGTATTTCATTAAGCTGCTCCTTATCAATATATTCAGCAGGATCTGCTGTCTCCACCCAAGATAGAAATGCAGACCCTGCATAAAATAGTTATTATGGTTACATTTGCTAACGGCTGAAAAGCCCGTAAATATACCCGCAGTAATAGCATGCAGTATATGCCAGGGCAAATCCGCCGATAATAGTACCGACAATTCCGCCGTCTGTATTTAATAGTTCTTCCTGTGTCAGTTCTTCAAATCCGCCCATATCTTTCCTCCTAAATTAAGCGTTGCGTCCATTAAAATACCCGTTCAGAAATGCACCCCAGAAAGATAACATTCCCCCGCTGAAAACGAATGCCCACTTGCTGAGTCCGCCGTTTATCTGAAGTTCTTCGGTATCTGTCAACGGCTGAAAAAGGGTTTCTGTATTTTCCATAGACCTGTCTCCTTTCCTTTCTGTTTCCCGTTATTTATATAAACTGCCTCTTCACAGAAGTCCGGACGTTCTGCGGATAGAATCAAGACAGATTATATCTTATGAAAATACCGGTACTAAAATCACGTCTGACAGCACTTCATATAACTTACAATTCAATTATAACTTTTAATTATTATACCTTCTGATCTCGACTTTGTAAATAGTTAATTTGTATATTTACATATTATTTTAATCATCCGATATCATAACCTTAAAGACTAAAAAGGAATGTCTCCCGTCAGCGGAATCCATTCCTTCCTGATTGCTTCATTCAATATTCTGCAGTAAAACTTCACATACTACGCTTCCGAGAATTCGCGTCTTCTTTTTTCCGCCGCAAGTCCGATTGCCAGAAACGCCGCGCCAAAACACAGAAGCACCAGAATCGAATTCCGCACAGCCGTAATATCGGCACTGCTCAGATTCTTCGCCGCGGCCAAAGCGTCATTGGCTTTCACATACCAGTAGGCCGGTGTAAAATGTGCGGCAGCCAGAACGCCTTTTCCCATATATGCCTGCGGAATAAAAATCCCTCCCAGAAAGCTGAAGCCAAGTGAACACACATTTGCAAGCGCGCCAACCTGTTCCCGTGAGGTGGTCAGTGTCCCGATCAGAAAACCAAGCGCTGCGGCCATCATTGTATAGGCAAGTGAATTCAGTGCGTAAAGCAGCGTACTTTCCTGAAAAAACGTCTTTCCGGTGAATGCCGCGCCGCAGACCATCATCACGATCCACAGCCCGGCTGAAAAGGCCATGCCCGCCAGAAGAAACTGTCCGTTATAGCTGTAAGCCGTAATCGGTGAGCAGAATGTCCGGCGGCGCAGGTCTCTGTCATTGAAAACCTGCATCAAAACAGCCAGGATGGAAATGAGAATGGCTGTTAAAATATAGGCCAGATATTTAAAATAGTATGACAGGAAAGAATAGTCGGAAACACTTTTCGTGCCGCTGTCTGTAATCGCAACGGATGCTGTTTTTGACATAACATCATTCATTCGATCCGCCAGCGTGTCCGCGTCTGTCACCGCCCCTGTCTTCACATACATCGATGCTGTCTGAAGCCAGAGCTGCAGTTTTTCACTGATATACGTACCGGAAAAGCTGCCCGGCACACTGGTACAGCCAAGCTGCGGATCCTCCCCCTTCATAAATGCATCCGTAAACCCCGCCGGTACGCGGATAATATAGCTCACTTCACGATAGTACAGCGCATCCGCCAGCACAGCGGGGGTATCTTCTATATCCATGAAAGCCGCGTTTTCTGAAAGAGCCGCCTTCATTCCTTCCACAAGCGGCGTATTCTCTTCCGTCAGAAAAGCAATTTCAGTTTTTTCTGCCGTGTATTGATAAGTCTGGTCCTTCGAGGCGGCAGCTGTCATAATTAAGGAAAGCATTATAAAAACTGTGATATAAATCAGAATGGGCAGTCTGTTCTGCCGCATTACTTTTCCGCAAAGTTTAAAGACTTGCATATTTCTGCCTCCTGATTTTCAGATATGTTCCGATGGAAAAAACAGCGATGAATCCACCCAGAATCGCCATATCGATCCAGAACCGGTCAAGTGCCGGCAGATAATAGATATTATAATACGCGTCCGTCAGCAGATTCACAGGATTGATCCATCTTAAGGCCGGCGCGTTCCTGTCAATCTGTATTTTGATTCCCTGATACATCATGCCGGCAAGCATGCAGCCTGTCATTGTAAGCCCCAGCATTACGCCTGTCTTGAGATTCTCACTTCCCCTGACAACGGCTCCGATAAAAGCTCCGCCGCTTAAGCCAAGCAGGCAGCCGGCCAGTGTCACAAGCAGGACAAGATTCGTCCGGACACCGAAATCAATCCCCAGCACAAAACGGAGAAACAGGAACAAAAGCAGAATCTCTGACATGCTTAATACGAACGATGCGGCCATGCTGGAGAAAAAAGCTTTTCCCTTTTTAACCGGCGCGATATTGACACGTGCCGCGCGTACCGAAAGGTCCGCCTGTATGTCTTCCGCCTCGCGCAGTCCCCAGAAGCCTGCGTACAGGCATGCCATGGCAAGCAGCGCGTAAAAATAGGAATACGCACTGTCCGGTTCCGCGTCTGAAATCGAAACGTCCCGCAGATAACCGGTCTTCTCTTTTACCGCTGTCATAAGCGTTTCATACGACTGCGGATCCGCCTCCAGAATATCGGAAGACGCGTAATGCATCTGCATATAACTGTCTGCAAATGTCTGCATAAGACTGGCTTCAAAGCCGGAGCTGCCAACCGTAACCGAAACCAGATCCCCGTCTGTGAAATATCCGCTTATCCGGCCGCCCCGCAGCAGGTCCGCAGCCTCCTCTTCCGATGCTTCCGTCAGGCTGAATATCCGGTTTTCTCCGTCTGACGCTGCATTAAGCGCTTCCCGGAAGGATGAATCATTCTCATACATTTCATTATCAACAACCGCGATATCGACCGGCTGAAAACCATCGGCCATTTTATCGATATTGCGAAGCGTCGCGTTGAAAAGCAGTGCAAGAATGATCGGAAAGGCCATTGTCCAGAATACCGTGGCACGGTCCCGAAAAAGACACTTCAAACGCGTTGTAAAAATATGTGAAGACATGCTTTTCCTCCTTGTTCTCAGTCGCGCAGCTCTTTGCCGGTCAGTTCCAGAAAGACATCGTTCAGGGTCGGCATTTCCGAATAGATCCGGCCGTACCCGATTGACTGCTTCTTAAGGAAATCCAGTACAGACTCCAGATTATTCCGGTCTTTTCCGGAACGTATGATCAGTTCCTGTCCGTCAAAGGAAACCGTATCGATACCCGGAAGTGTCTTCAGTACGGAAAGCTGTCCGTCCGAAACCGTGTTCGTCTCGACCGTGATTTTTTCTCCGAGCGATATCATGTTCTTGAGCTCCTCCTTCGTACCGTTCGCAATGATCCGCCCGCGGTCAAGAATGATGATCCGTGTACAGATCTGCTCCACCTCCTCCATATAATGCGAGGTATATACAACGGTCGCGCCGTTCCGGTTAAGCTGCTTTATTCCCTCGAGAATTTTATTTCTGCTCTGCGGGTCGACGGCAACCGTCGGCTCGTCGAGAATGATGAGTTTCGGCTTATGCGCGATGCCGCAGGCAATATTCAGCCGGCGCAGCAGCCCGCCCGACAGCTTTTTCGGATAAAATTTCCGGTAATCGTTAAGTCCGGCAAAATCAATCGCCTCTTCAGAAAGACGCCGGCATTCCGCTTTGTCTGTGATATAAAGGCCGCAGAAAAAAAACACATTTTCCCAGACCGTCAGTTCATTGAAAACGGCCACATTCTGCATGATTACGCCGATATTGCGCTTCGTGCCATACGCGTCCGGCGCCATCGGGCGGTCAAAAACACAGATTTCTCCGCTGTTATATGTAAGCAGCGAAAGAATGCAGTTCAAAGCCGTTGTTTTTCCGCTCCCGTTCGGTCCCAGAAGGCCAAGGATTTCTCCTTCTTCCACCGCCAGGTCAAAGTGGTCGAGCGCAACCAGATCGCCATATCTCTTGACAAGATCCTTAACTGTTATAACCATACGTGCAGACCTCCTTATCCGTCATCCACTGCTATTGTAATGCATATAAAAAAAGCGTGCCAGTGCGGCACGTCACAACAGGAGGTGACAGATGTCATTTTTTATCATGCCGCGTTGTACGCCGGACTTATGCATGATATACTTGTAATCAGAAGGGAGGGGATCGCTTGGTCAGAGACAGCCTAACAGACCGTGTCATACTTTTTATATGCTGTGCAGCGATATATTTATGCATGCCGCAGTTTGGGCGTGCTGTCGTACCGCTGCTGACCGCTGCCTGCCTGTCTGCCCTGCTGGATTATTTCAGCCGCGCCGCTGCCCTTGCTGTCCTTCTGACAGCCTTTCTGGCTATCAGTATAATAATTCCGTCTCTTGCCATTTTTCTTCCGATTCTTATCTACGAGGCTGTTCATACGCCTCGCGTATATTTTCTGATTCCTGCCATTCTGCCGCTTACCCTTTTCGCGTATCATTACGGCAGCTTTGCGGTATCCGTTCTGATAACGGCAGGCCTCGGAGCCGTTTTAAAGTACAGAAGCTC
>Ga0163159_1001624_pt1 | contig 21022 bp, 15 predicted proteins | sample BioMet9_FD_108702 | JGI IMG/M metagenome (GOLD analysis project Ga0163159, IMG submission 108702) | Microbial communities from bioreactor (seeded with sewage sludge) at Lawrence Berkeley National Lab, California, USA - Biofuel... | ecosystem: Engineered > Bioreactor > Anaerobic > Unclassified ... | reverse complement strand
ATGGTCTCGGGACGCGTCGTTTTGACGACCAGCTGTCCGTCTCCGTCTGCGAATTTATAAGCCACTTCGTAGAATTTGCCGGCATGGTCGTGGTGTTCGACCTCAAGATCGGAAAGGGCGGTCTGGCAGCGCGGGCACCAGTTGATGAGGTACTTGCCGCGGTAGATGAGCCCCTTCTTGTAAAGGTCGACAAACATCTTGCGAACGGCCTTTGACAGCCCTTCGTCCATCGTAAAGCGCTCTTTGTCCCAGTCGCAGGAGGCGCCGAGCTTCTTGAGCTGGTTGATGATCGTGCTGCCGTACTGTTCCTTCCACTGCCAGACTCTCTCGACAAACTTCTCGCGGCCGAGGTCGTGGCGCGAAAGGCCTTCCTTGGCCAGAGCGCGCTCCACCACGTTCTGCGTGGCGATGCCGGCGTGGTCCGTGCCCGGCACCCAGAGTACCTCGTAGCCCTGCATTCTCTTGGTCCTGCAGAGAATATCCTGCAGCGTGTTGTCGAGGGCGTGTCCGACGTGCAGCGAACCGGTCACGTTGGGAGGCGGTATGACAATTGAATAAGCGGGCTTCGGCGAACTCGGGTCTGCCTTGAACAGCCCCTCGTCGAGCCATCTCTGATACCACTTGTCTTCAATCGGCACCGGATCATAATTCTTACCTAGCGTTGTCTTTTCGGGATCCACAGGATCTCCTCCTCAGCTGGACGCGCCTGGTGGCGGGCCCGTATCTATTCCCAATCCCGACGGCACGGCCGTTCCGAATCATCGGGATCAAGGTCTGTTATTTTTTCTGCGACGACTCCTCAAGCATCTTCATCTCGTCGATCGCGGCTATTATACCGCTTCTAAGCGACGACATTTCCCTGTTGTCGGTTCCGCTTGTAACGAACGGAGGCAGCAATGAATCGATGCCCTTCTGCAGATGCTGTTCGTAAACGCCCTTGCGCTTGCCGGGCGCGATCTTGTCACCCTTTGTAAACACGATCAGCCTCGGCATCTCCATCGAATTAAGCCACTCCGTCAGCTCGTCGTCGTTGCCAAGCGGACCGTGGCGGAAATCCATCAGATGCATCACAAACGATATCTGGCGGCTCTCGTCGGCGAAATAGCTGTCGATCAGGTCCCACCATTCCTTGCGTTCTGCGGCTCCGCGTACTGCGTAGCCATAACCCGGCAGATCCACGAGGCAGAAATCTCGGCCTCCGCCGCTGACATTGTAGAAATTGATGCTGCGCGTTTTGCCCGGCGTGGCGCTCACCCTCGCGATCCTGCGCCCCAGCAGGGCGTTGATCAGCGTGGATTTGCCCACGTTGGAGCGGCCCACCATCACGACCTCGGGACGCTGTGAGGGCGGCAGCTGCCCTTTGTTGAAGGCTGTGCAGAAAAGTTCGGATTTCCAGACTGCCATGTTATTTCTTCTTCAGCGCCAGGTCGAAGACCTGCGTGATCTTTTTGACATAGTGGAGCTCCATGCCGTTGGTGACCCAGGGCTTGAGCTCCTCAACATCCGCTCTGTTGTCCTCGGGGATGATCAGCTTCCTGATGCCGAGCCGCTTGGCGGCCAGCAGCTTTTCGCGCAGTCCGCCGATCGGCAGCACTTCGCCGTGAAGCGTCATCTCGCCCGTCATCGCATAGGTCACGTCGATCCTGCGGCCCGTGAGCGTCGAACAGAGTGAGAGGGCCAGCGTGATGCCGGCCGACGGCCCGTCCTTGGGCACGGCCCCCTCCGGTACATGGATGTGGATGTCCCTCTTCTGCCAGGGGAATTTCGTGAGCCCGTACGCGTCGGCGTTCGAACGCAGGTAGGCCAGCGCGGTCTGCGCCGACTCCTGCATGATGTCTCCGAGGTTGCCTGTGTAGGAGACATGGCCGCCGCCGTTCATAACGGCGGATTCGATCAGGATCACGTCGCCGCCGGCCTCGGTCCAGGCCAGCCCGATGGCGGTGCCCAGCGAGTCTTCTTTTGGCACGCGGGTGGCGTGCAGCTTGGGAGCGCCGAGCATGCCGGCGAGGTTGCTTTTGGCAACGCTGTACTTTTTATTTTTGACTCCGTTTTCGGCGATATCGGTGGCCAGTTTGCGCGCCACCTTGGAGATCTGCCTGTCGAGCCCTCTGACACCGGCTTCGAGTGTGTATGAGGAGATGATCGTCCTCAGCACGGAGTCGGAGAACGACACGTCGATGCCCGAGAGGCCGTGTTCCCTGAGGATCCTGGGGATCAGATGCCGCTTGGCGATCTTGACCTTTTCCTCTGTCACGTAGCCGGGCAGGTAGATCATCTCCATCCTGTCCAGCAGCGGACGGGGAATCGTCGCGGTGCTGTTGGCGGTGGTGATGAACATGACCTTGCTGAGGTCGAAAGAAACCTCGAGGAAGTTGTCCGTGAAAGAGCAGTTCTGCTCCGGATCAAGCACCTCAAGCAAAGCGGCCGCTGGGTCGCCGCGGAAATCGGTGCCGATCTTGTCTATTTCGTCCATCAGCAGCACCGGATTGTTGGTGCCGGCCTGCTTGATCTTCTGTATGATGCGCCCAGGCAGGGCGCCGACATAAGTGCGTCTGTGCCCGCGAATCTCGGCCTCGTCGCGCAGTCCTCCGAGAGACATATTTACAAACTTGCGCCCCATCGTCCTCGCGATCGACTTGCCCAGCGAGGTCTTGCCGACGCCGGGAGGGCCCACGAAACAGATGACCTGCGCGCGCATGTTGTCCGCCGCCAGTTTCCTGACGGCCAGAAACTCAAGGATGCGCTCCTTGACCTCTTCGAGCCCGTAATGGTCCTCTTCCAGTATTTTCCTGGCGTCGCCGAGGTCCAGATGGTCCTCCGAGGACTTCTTCCAGGGCAGTTCCGTCAGCCATTCTATGTAGGTGCGGGCCACGGTGGCTTCGGGAGACATCGGCGCCATGCGCGAGAAACGGCTGATCTCCTTCATGGCTTTGGCTTCCGTCTCCTCGGGCATGCCTGCGTCCTTGGCTTTCTGCTTCATCTCTTCGACGTCAGACATTGGTCCGTCTTCGCCGAGCTCTTCCTCGATGACCTTGAGCTTCTCGTGCAGATAGTACTGACGCTGACCCTTGTCCATTTCGGCTCTGACTTTGTCCTCGATGTCGCGTTCGATCGCGAGCATCTCGTTGTCCCTCATGAAAAAGGCGAGCAGCTTATGGAGCCTGGTTTTCACGTCGGCGGTCTCAAGTATGGATTGCTTTTCCGCAAAGCTGAGCAGGCTGTGGGACGCGGAGACGTCGGCGAAAACGTCGGCGTCGGTGATGTCCGCGACTGCGGCCGCCACTTCGTCCGGTATCTTGGGGCTCAGCTTCACGTATTTTTCAAATTCGGAATAGACGCAGCGGCGCAGCGCCTCCAGATCGGCGGTGCGCTCCGTGCCGGCGGACGGCACGGCTATGACATCAGCTTCCAGGTGGTCTCCGCTGATTTTGAAATCAAGCGCTTTCGCGCGGTACTGTCCCTCGAGGATCGTCTTGACGGAACCGTCCGGGATCCTCATGTTCTGCAGCAGCTTGCATACGGTGCCGACCCTGCGCAGATTGTCCGGCCCCGGCTCCCCTTCGGCGCGCGACGATTCCGACGTGACAAAGACCAGTCCCTCGTTCTGACGGACCAGTTCCAGCACGCGGATGGACATCGGCCTGCTGACAAACAGCGGCGCTATCACGCTGGGGAAAATCACCATGTCGCGGACCGGTATGACTGGGTACAGCATCAGACTGCCTCTTTGACCCGTTTGTAGGTGGCCTGCGGCTTCTCGGTTCCCTCCACGGTCGCCTTGGTGACCGTGAGCGTAGAGACGTCGGCCGATTTTTCCGGCAGTTCGTACTGCATGTCGAGCATCATCGACTCCAGGATCGTCCGCAGACCTCTCGCTCCCGTGTTGAGCTTGGCGCCCTTCTGCGCGATGGTCTGCACCGCTTCGTCCGTGAAGACGAGGTCGATGCCCTCCAGCGCGAAGAGCTTTTTGTACTGTTTGAGCGGGGCGTTCCTGGGCTCCTTGAGGATGCGTACCAGCGCGTCGACAGAGAGCGACTCTAGCGCCACCAGCACCGGCAGACGGCCGATGAACTCTGGGATAAAACCGTAGGCGCGCAGATCGTCCGGCTCCAGCTGTTTGAGCAGCTCGAACGAATCGCGTTTTTTGACGTTCACGGTGATGTCGCCGCCGAAGCCCAGCAGCTTGTCGTTGGTGCGGTGCGCAATGATCTTCTCCAGACCGTCGAAAGCGCCGCCGCAGATGAAGAGGATATTCGTGGTATCCATGGGGATCATCTCCTGGCTCGGGTGCTTGCGGCCGCCCTTGGGCGGGATGTTTGCCACTGTGCCCTCGATGATCTTGAGCAGCGCCTGCTGGACGCCCTCTCCCGAGACATCCCTCGTGATGGAGACGGACTCGGACTTGCGCGCGATCTTGTCTATTTCGTCTATGTAGATGATGCCGCGCTGTGCGGCCGCGATGTCGAAATCGGCGGCCTGCAGCAGACGGAGCAGGATGTTTTCGACGTCCTCGCCGACGTAGCCGGCCTCCGTGAGCGTGGTGGCGTCCGCCATTGCGAAGGGAACGTTGAGCATCTTGGCCAGCGTCTGGGCGAGCAGGGTCTTGCCGCTGCCGGTGGGACCCACGAGCAATACGTTGCTCTTGGGCAGCTCCACGTCGTCCTTGTCGGAAGCCGGATTCAGAATGCGTTTATAATGGTTATACACAGCGACGGAGAGGACCTTTTTGGCCTGATCCTGACCGATCACGTACTGGTCAAGGAATTTCTTGATATCCGTCGGTTTGGGAAGATTTTCAGGATTCGGAAGAGACGTGTAGTCCGGATGGGCAGACTTGCTGCCGATAGCGCAGGAATCAGCGCCGGCGCCGGACATATCTAAGTTTTCATCTCTCAGCATCACGTTGCAAAGCTGAATGCAGTCTGAACAGATAAAGATGTTCGACGGTCCGGCTATCAGTTTTGCCACTTCGTCCTGCGTCTTGCCGCAGAACGAGCAGCGAGGTTTGCGTTTTTTGCTGTCGTGAGAGTTATTATCGTACATATTTTCACCTCTGCCAGGATATCTGTATGCGCCCGGCTATATCGTTGAACATCAAGATCAGCCGCAGGCAGGCTTTCGCTTCTATAAAAAACACAGGGACCCGGCTGTTTGATCCTGACAGCCTGCTGCCCGCGGCAGCCGGATCCCCGCTTGAAAACGGCGCTGCTGGTGACGCGCCTATCTGTGTTCGATTACCTTGTCCACCAGTCCGTAATTGATGGCTTCCTGCGCTGACATAAAGAAATCTCTGTCAGTGTCTGCTTCGATGCGCGCAAGCGGCTGCTTTGTGTGTTTGGCAAGGATGCCGTTGATGAGCGCCTTCGTTTTGATGATCTCTTTGGCCTGGATCTCGATATCAGAGGCCTGTCCCTGAGCTCCGCCCAGAGGCTGATGGATCATCACGCGAGAATTGGGCAGCGCGATGCGCTTGCCGTCGGCGCCGGCTGCGAGCAGCACGGCGGCCATGCTGGCGGCCTGCCCGATGCAGATGGTCGACACCTGCGGCTTGATGTACTGCATGGCGTCGTAGATCGCAAGTCCTGACGTTACCACGCCGCCGGGGCTGTTGATGTAGAGGTAGACATCCTTTTCGGGGTCTTCGCTCTCAAGGAACAGCAACTCGGCCACGACGATGTTGGACACATCGTCGTTGATCTCCGTGCCGAGGAAGATGATGCGGTCCTTCAGCAGACGGCTGTAGATATCGTACTGACGCTCTCCTCTGCCCGTCTGTTCAATGACGAAAGGCATCGGCAAATATGACATGATGGCAGTCAACTCCTTTCACTGCCGGAAATTATTCGGCTTTCTTTGCTTCCTTAGCAGCTTCGTCCTTCTTTTCCTCTGCTGCCGGAGCCTGCGGCTCCTGATACTCTTCCTCCTTGACCTTCACCTTGGTGATGATGAAGTCCAAAGCCTTGCGGTTGCGGATCTTTTCGGCCATTTCAAAGAGACGGTCTCTGTCTCCGTAAATGTAGTCCTGGAACTTCTTGATGTCGACGCGGGACGCGGTCGCGATGCGCTGGATCTCGGTGTTAAGCTCTTCCGGCGTCCACTCGATGTCGTTGGCTTCGGCGATGGCTTCCAGCACCAGAGCCTGCTTGACGACCTTTTTGGCGGCGCCTTCGACCTCGGTCTCGTAATCGTCCTTGTTCATGCCGTTCTTCTCAAAGAAAGCGTCCATATCGAGTCCTGACTCTCTCTTGATCCTCTCGGCCTGTTCCCTCTTGATGGCGTCCTTCTGGCGGTTGATGAGCGTCGCCGGCAGCTCTACTTCGGACTCGTCGCATATCTTCGCGAGCGCGCTGTCCTTGAGGCTTTCGGTGCTGTGCTCCTCGGCGGATTTATCAAGCTGCTTTCTGACCTCGTCCTTGAACTCTGCGACGGTCTTCTGCTTGGACTTGGTGATCTCCACGACCTTGGCGTCCGTAAGCTCCGGCGTCACGCGCTTCATGATGCCGAGTATTTCCATCTCGTAGCGCACGGTTTTGCCGGCCAGCTCCTTGTTGACGATCTGCTCGCCCGTCTTGAACTCTACGGTCGACTTGTCGCCCGGCTTCTTGCCGACGAGTCCGTCCACGACTTCCGGACGGATGCCTTCCTGATCGAGGTTGATCTCCGTCTTCTGTTCCTTTTCCAGCGACTCGGCGGTGCCGTCTTCCTTGATCACGCTGGAAACGTATTTGACGGAAACGATGTCCTTCTTCTCGATCGGACGCTCTTCATAGGTGGGCACCACTTCGCTGTAAGCGTCGAGGATCCTGGCGACGTTCTCGTCAACCATCTTGTCGGTGGTCTTGAACACCGTCTTGACCGCTTCGACCGTGTCGAGCTCCGGGAAGGTGACTTCCGGCGTCACTTCGAACGTGACGGTGACCTCGAACGGCTTGCCCTCTTCGATTTCGCCGGGCTTGACGGTCGGTTCGGCTATGAGCTTGAGTTCGTAGTCTTCGATCATCTTATCAATGGCCTGCTGAGAAAGATTCTCGGCCGTTTCGGCGTTAATACCCTTCTTGCCGAAGAACATCTCCAGCGTTTTGCGCGGCACATGGCCTTTGCGGAACCCCTTTATATTCGCCTTGCTCGATATATTTCTGTATGTGGCATCGACAGCCTTCTGCACCTCTTCGGCTTCGAACTCCGCCTTCACTACAGTGATATTTTTTTCTTGTGAAATAATATCCGTCTTCAACTGCCACTACCCCTTTCAGATTTTACCTTTTACTGACAATAGCCGAGTTATTCTAACACATGCACAATAAAATTGCACTGTTTATGCATATAATTCGGCAAAACCGGCAGGAAAATGCAAGCGCGCGGATAAAAAAGAGCGGAAGGACCGCCAGGGCCCCTCCGCTTTTTATTATTCGCAAAAACGGCTTACTCTTCTTCTTCCTTTTTCTCTTCGGCAGCGGCGGCGATGACCTTCTTCGCGATGTCGCCGGGAACTTCTTCGTAGTGCGAATACTCCATCGAGAAGCTGCCGCGTCCGGAAGTCATCGAACGCAGGATGATCGCGTAGCGGAACATCTCGGATAGCGGGCACTGGGCCTTGACCTTCTGGAGCTTGCCTTCGCTGTCGATGCCCATGATGCGGCCGCGGCGGCTGTTGAAGTCGCCCATTACGTCGCCGAGGTACTCCTCCGGCACCGTTACTTCCACGTCCATGACAGGCTCGATGAGCACCGGGTTGGCCGTCTCCATGCACTTCTTGAACGCCAGCGAAGCGGCGATCTTGAACGCCATTTCGGAGGAGTCGACTTCGTGATAGGAACCGTCGAAGAGCGCGCAGGAGAAGTCCGTGGCCGGATAGCCGGCCAGGTAGCCCTTGACTGCCGCTTCGCGGAGGCCCTTTTCGGCCGCGGGGATGTAACTCTTGGGCACCGCGCCGCCTACGACTCTGTCGATGAACTGAATGCCGCTGTCTCTCGGCAGCGGAGCCAGTTCGAACCAGACGTCGCCGTACTGGCCGCGTCCGCCGGACTGCTTCTTGTGCTTGCCCTGGGCGCTGGCCTTCTTCTTGATCGTCTCGCGGTACGGGACCTTCGGCGTCCTCGTATCGAGGTCGACCTTGTAGCGGTCCTTGATCTTGGAAAGCATGATGTCGAGGTGCATGTCACCCATGCCGGAGAGGACTGCGTCGTTGGTTTCGGGGTCCTTTACGAACGTGAGCGTGCGGTCTTCCTTGGTCATCTTGGTGATGGCGTTGCCAAGCTTGTCTTCATCGGCGCGGCTCTTGGGCAGTACCGCAACGCTGTAGACCGGCTTCGGGAACTGGATGGGACGGAACTGAAGCACTTCGCCCTTAACGCCGAGCGTATCGCCGGCGATGGTGCTTTCAAGCTTAGGAATGGCGACGATGTCGCCGAGAATGATCTCTTTTTCTTCCGTGCTGTCCTTGCCTCTCATAAAGCGGAAGGCGCCGACGCGCTCCTCTTCCCCTTCGGTGACGTTGTAGACCGTCTGGTCGCTCGTGAGTTTGCCGGAGAAGACCTTGACGAACGTCAGCTTGCCGACGTACGGGTCCACCGTGACCTTGAACACGAAGGCGAGGAACTTGGCGTTCTCGTCGGGCGGGATGTTGATCACTTCTTCGCCGTTGAGGGCCGCGCGCTTGAGCATGTCCTTGGGCGACGCCATATAGTCCACGACAGCGTCCATCAGCTGCAGCACGCCGACGTTGGCCGTGCAGGAGCCGGGGATGATCGGGAAGATCGTGCGGGCGCAGACGGCTTTGCGCACCACGGCGAAAATTTCTTCCTGTTTGAGCTCTTCGCCGTCGAGGTAGCGCATCATCAGTTCGTCGTCGGCTTCCACCGCGCGCTCGACGAGCGCGTCGTGAGCAGCCTTGACCGCGTCGGCCATGTCCGCGGGGGTGTCGCCCTCCGTGAAGTCCTTGCTGCCGTCGCCTTTATACGTATAAGACTTGCCGGTAAGGACGTTGACAACGCCCTTGAAATTCAGTTCTGAACCGATCGGGAGATAGAGAGGGATCGCGTGTTCGGTGATGTTCTCCTTGATATCGCTGACTGCGGCGTCAAAGCTTGCGTGTTCGCGGTCGAGCTTGCTGACGAAGAAGATCGCCGGAGTTTCGAACGTCTCGGAAAATTCCCACACACTCTGCGTCTGCACTTCGACGCCGGCCGTAGCGTTGACAAGGACCACGGCCCCGTCCGCGACTCTCATCGCGCAGCGCTGCTCGCCGACGAAGTCTGCGAAGCCAGGCGTATCCAGCACATAGAGGGTTTTCCCCTTGTAAGGGATCGTCGACAGAGAGGTGCTGATGGAAATGCCGCGTTTCTGCTCCTCAGAGTCAAAGTCAGACACTGTATTCTTGTCTTCTATCGTGCCTAAGCGTGAAATCAGGCCGGTGTCGAACATGAACACTTCGTTTAATGAAGTCTTTCCTGCTCCTCCATGTGAAATGAGTGCGATGCTGCGGATATCTTCCGGTTTACGTGTCCCCATTTGATTCACTCCTCCTGAAGCTTGTTTAAAGATATGATATTTTCAATCTACTTCAAACCATGGAAAAAGCTCACAAACAACCAGCTGATGATAACCTTTATGTCGGCGGCCGTCAATCACTGCAAAAGTTTCTTCACCGCCGCTTCGACTTCGAGGTGGTCTGCTGAGCCGCGCGTTTCGCGCATGACGAGCCCTTGCAGGAACTTGATCTTGGCGCCTTTTTTATCCTGTCCGGAGCGGACGATTTCGACCGTTTCAGCCTCCGACGCGAATATTTTTTTAATGATGGCCTCTAGTGCCTCGCCCGTTACTCTGCCGCCGGCGGCGCCGCACTTCTTGAGCGCTTCCTCAAGCGGCAGTCCCTCTTCGAACATTTTGGCGAAGACGTCCTTCGCGAGCGTGTTTGAGAGCTCCTTCTTCTCCACTTTCGCGAGCAGTTTGCCCAGCTGTTCGGGGCTGATCTTGAAATCTCCGATCTCGGAGCCGGTCTCGTGCAGGATGCGCAGGACCTCCGTCTTGATCCAATTCGCGCATTTGACAGCGGGAGCGCCGGCCTTCACGCAGGCTTCAAAGTAGTCCGCGATGCCGCGCTGTTCCGTCAGCTGCATGCTGTCCTCTAGCGAGAGGCCGTACTGGCTGATGAAGCGGTCGCGCTTGTCCCAGGGCATCTCGGGCAGCGACTGCCTGATCTTCTCCACGTAGGCGGGCTTCGCCTCGATAGGCGCGAGGTCCATTTCCAGATAGTAGCGGTAATCGCGCTCGCTCTCCTTGGACCTCATTGGACGCGTGACGCCGGCCGCGTCGTCCCAGAGCCGCGTCTCCTTGACCAGCTTGCCGCCCTCGTCTAGCGTCCTGTTCTGGCGCGCGATCTCGTACTCGAGTGCGCGTTCGATCGATTTGAGAGAGTTCACGTTCTTGATCTCCACTCTGGTGCCCAGACTGCCGTCGGGGTTTGATAGCGAGATGTTGACGTCGGCGCGCAGGGAGCCGGATTCCATCTCTCCGTCGGAAACGTCAAGATAACGGGCGAGCTGGCGGATCTGCGTGATGTAGGCGATCGCCTCGGCCGGCGAATTGATGTCGGGCTGCGATACGATCTCGGAGAGCGGCGTGCCGGCGCGGTTGTAGTCCACGAACGAATTGGCGGCGCCGGACAGTCGTCCGTCGGCGGTGGCGTGCACGAGCTTGCCAGCGTCCTCCTCGAGATGGAGGTGGTCCAGACGCACGCGCTTCGGCTTGCCTTCGGCGATGATATCGACGTAGCCGCCCACCGCGATGGCGTGTTCGTACTGCGTGATCTGGTATGCCTTCGCAAGATCAGCGTAGAAATAGTGCTTGCGGTGGAACCTCGTGTTGTCCTTGATCTCGCAGTGCAGCCCCAGCCCCATTTTGACGGCCAGGTCCACCGCGTGCGTGTTGAGCAGCGGTAGCGTGCCGGGCACGGCCAGGCAGATCGGGCAGACGTTGGTGTTCGGAGTCGCGCCGATGTAGTCAGTCGAGCAGCTGCAGAAAAGCTTTGTTTTTGTTTTGAGCTGGAGGTGGATCTCCAGCCCGATCACGACTTGTCTCTTCATAGCTAACAGCCTCCCTCGGCGTCAAGCTCGGCGATCGCAGGCGAGCCCGCTTTTTTCTCGATCGCCGCGGCGACGGCCAGGATGTCGGCGTCGCCGAAGCGCGGGCCAAGTATCTGTACGTTGGTCGGCAGCCCCTCCGGCGTAAAGCCGACGTTGAGGCTGATGCCGGGCAGTCCGGCCAGATTGGCCGTGGATGTGAAGGCGTCGCCGAGATAAATTCTGACCGGGTCCTCCTCCACGAGTCCTTTTTTGTAAGGCAGGGCCGGCGAGATCGGACAGATGAGCGCGTCGGCGTTTTTGAAGAGAGCCGCGTACTCGTCGGCGATCAGCTGGCGCACCTGAGTGGCCGGCACGTAGTAGTTTTCGTAGTAGCCGCGCGTGAGGATGCAGGTGCCGATCAGGATGCGGCGGCGCACTTCGTCGCCGAAGCCGTTCTGACGGCTCTTTTTATACATTTCGGAGAGGTTTTTGCCGTCCTCGTGATGGCCGTATCTCATGCCGTCGTAACAGGCCAGCTTGGAACTCGCGTCGCCGAGCGCTACCATGTAGTAGCAGGCGACCGCGTGCTTCATCGTTATGGGCAGTTCTGCCTCGGCAACTTCAGCGCCTGCTGCTCTGCAAATCTCTACAGTGCGGTCTATAGCGTCGACCAGCGGCTTGTCCATGCTCTCCTTGTCGAAGCCGGAGAGCACCGCGATCTTCTTGCCTTTAAGGCTCGCGGCCGCGACGGCTCCCGAGAAGGACGGCCTGTCGTAGGCGTCGCAGGTGCTGTCGTTGCTGTCCGCCTTCGCGAGCACGTCCATGGCCAGGGACATATCGTCGATATTTCTCGTGATGGGGCCGACCTGGTCCAGCGAGGAGACGTAGGCTACGATGCCGTAGCGGCTCACCTGGCCGTAGGACGGCTTCATGCCCTGCACGCCGCAGAACGCGGAAGGCTGGCGGATAGAGCCGCCTGTATCGCTGCCGAGCGCGATCGGGCAATAGCCGGCCGCCACCGCGGCCGCGCTGCCGCCGGAGCTGCCGCCCGGCACTCTGCTGTCGTCGCGCGGGTTCAGCGTGGGGCCGAAGACGGAGCTCTCCGTCGTGCTGCCCATCGCGAACTCGTCCATATTGGTCTTGCCTATCAGGACGGCGCCAGCGTTTCTCATGTTTCTGACCGGTGTGGCGTCGTAGCATGGGATCCAGTCCTTCAGCATTTTGCTGCCGCAGGTTGTTCTGATCCCGTCGGTGCAGAAGTTATCCTTCGTAAGATAGGGCACCCCGGCCAGAGGTCCGGGATCTTCGCCGCGGGACACGGCCGCGTCCACAGCCTGAGCCTGCTTGTGCGCGGTCTCCTCGCAGAGCGTCACCACCGCGTTGTATTTTTTGTCGTATTTTTTGATGCGCTCAAGCAGCACGGAAACGACCTCTTCAGACTTGAAACGGCCGTTTCTGACGCCATCGGCTATCTCGCGCGCAGAGAGTTTGTAAAAATCCATGATTATTCGCCCTCCGATTCGCTTTCGAGCGCGATGATCCGCGGCACTTTGAAGAAATCTCCGTCGCGCACGGGAGCCTGTTCAAGGAACCGGTCGCGGCCGGCCCATTTGACAGGCACATCCTCGCGGCGGGCCGGCGCCTTCTTAACGTCCCATTCAAACGGGCGGACGTTGGAGCAATCCAGTTCCTGCATCTCGTCGCACATGCGCAGAACGGCGTTCACGCGCCCCAGGACCTCCGGAAACTCCTCTTCCGGCAGCCCGATGCGCGCCAGGGTCAAGACCTCGCGCAGCCGTTCCTCGTCCATAACCATCTTTTTTATCATACAGACGCCTCCCTTAGGCTTCTTTTACACTGTTGAGTTTTTCAAGAAACGCCGCTTCGTCGAGGATCGGCACGCCCAAAGTCTGGGCCTTGAGGTATTTGCTGCCTGGGTTCTCGCCGACTACGACGAAATTCGTCTTTTTGCTGACGCTTTCGGACGTCTGTCCGCCCAGCGCCTTTATTTTAAGTCCGGCCTCGCCTCTTGTCATGGAAGCAAGCTCGCCCGTCAGAACGAATTTGAGCCCGTTCCACGGGAGCCCTTCTTTGGCGACCGCCGGCTCCTCGCTTTCATATTTGACGCCGGCCGCTTTGAGCCGCTCGATCACGGCCGCGTTGTGCGGCTCCGCAAAAAACGAGCGCAGCGACTCCGTGATCACGGGGCCGATGCCGTCCATCGATTCAAGCTCCGGCGAACTCTCCTTCGAGCTGACGGCCAGCGCGTCGAGAGAGCGGAATTTATCAGCCAGATCCTGGGCCGTGCGTTCTCCGATGTTGCGGATGCCGAGCGCGTTGATGAGCGCCCACAGAGGCCTGGATTTCGACCGTTCGATCGAATCGATGATGTTCTGCGCAGATTTCTCTCCCATGCGGTCAAGCGCCGACAGGGTAAACACGTCTAAAGAATATAGGTCGGCGACATTGCCGATCTTGCCGCAGTCCACCAGCTGAGAGATCAGCTTCTCGCCCATGCCGCGTATGTCCATGGCCTGGCGAGAGGCGAAATGCCAGACGCCCTCCTTGAGCTGGGCGGGACAGGATTTATTGGTGCATTTCATGGCCGCCTCGCCTGGCAGCCGCTCTGCGGCGGCGCCGCAGACGGGGCAGACGTCCGGTATCACGAACGGAACCGAGTCGGCCGGGCGTTTGCTGAGATCGACGCTCACGACCTCGGGGATGATCTCGCCGGCCTTGTGCACGAGAGCCGTGTCGCCGACGCGGATGTCCTTGCGGTCTATTTCGTCCTGATTGTGAAGGCTGGCCCTCTGCACGATGGTGCCTGAGAGGTGGACTGGCTCGAAGACGGCGGTTGGCGTCAGGGTGCCGGTGCGCCCCACCGTCACTTCGATGTCCTTGACCAGCGTGTATTTCTCCTCCGGCGGAAACTTGAACGCGATCGCCCACTTGGGCGCGTGCGACGTGGCTCCGAGCCTGTCGCGCAGCGCGATCTCGTTCAGTTTGACGACCACGCCGTCGGTGTCGAGCGGATGAGCGAAACGTCCGGTGAGCCAGACGTCCAGATAGGCGTTGATGTCGCCTATATTGAAGCATAATTTCTCGGCGCCCTGCACGGGCAGCCCCCAGCATCTGAGCTGGTCGAGCAGCGCCTGCTGGGTAGCGACGCCGTATTTTTCTGGATCGATGAGATGATAAAGGTAGACGCTTAAATTTCTTGAGGCCGTGACGCGCGGATCAAGCTGGCGCAGACTGCCGGCCGCCGCGTTGCGCGGGTTGGCGAACAGCTTTTCGCCAGCCTCCTCGCAGGCCTCGTTGAGCCTGGCGAAATCCTTTTTGTCCATGCAGACCTCGCCGCGCACTTCGAGCCTGCCGGGAACGGCTTCCGCAAGCTTAAGCGGCATCGTTCTGATCGTCTTAAGGTTCTGCGTGACGTCCTCGCCGACGCGGCCGTTGCCGCGCGTGGCGCCGCTCACGAAGACGCCGTCCTCGTAGATGAGCGAAACGGCGAGCCCGTCGATCTTGGGCTCGCACAGCACTGCCGCATTGGGGACCTCCAGCGACTGGCTGAGCTTTTCGTAGAAGGACGCCATCTCCTCGCGGTTGAGCGCGTTGTCGAGGCTCATCATGGGGTTCTCGTGCACGACCTTGACAAAGCCCTCGCGCGGGGCGCCGCCTACTCTCTGCGTGGGAGAATCGGCGGCCGCCAGCTCCGGATGCGCGGCCTCGAGCTTCTTCAGCTCCCTCTGCAGAGCGTCGTATTCGAAATCGGAGATCTCCGGACTGTCCTGTTCATAGTAAAGCTTCGCGTGGCGTTCAAGCGCCGCGCGAAGCTCCGAAACTCTTTTTCTGAAATCTTCCTCAGGAAGCATCGAGGCTGTTATTCCTTCGGCCTCATCGTCGGGAACAGGATAACGTCTCTGATGCTCTTGGAATTAGTGAGCAGCATGACCGTGCGGTCGACGCCGATGCCGAGTCCGCCGGTGGGCGGCAGCCCGTACTCGAGCGCGTTGATGAAGTCCTCGTCGTAGGGGTGGCTCTCGTCGTCGCCTTCGGCCTTCTTGCGCATCTGGTCGGCGAAGCGCTCGCGCTGGTCAAGCGGGTCGTTGAGCTCGCTGAAAGCGTTCGCGAACTCCCAGGTGTTGATGAAGAGCTCGAACCTGTCGGTGATGTTCGGATTTTCCTTGTTGCGCTTGGACAGAGGCGAAATGACGGTCGGGTGCCCGATCACGAACGTTGGCTGCACCAGATATTCCTCGAGATATTCGTCGAAGAACATGGGCAGGATGTCGTACCTCGTGTGGGAAGGCTTCACGTCCATGCCGCGCAGCGCCGCCTGTTTGCGGGCCTCTTCGTCGGAGATCGCTTCGAAGTCGATGCCGACGTGCTCGTTGACGAGCTCCGCCATGGTGGCGCGGCGGAACGGGCGCTTGAGGCTGATCTTGGTGCCCTGGTAATCTATCTCCTCGCCGAGGCCCAGAGCCTTGGCGCAGGCGCAGATGATCTCCTCGGTGAGGTTCATCATGTCGATGTAGTTCGCATACGGCCAGTAAACTTCCATGGTCGTGAACTCGGGGTTGTGGCGCATGTCCATGCCCTCGTTGCGGAACTGGGTGCCGAGCTCGTAGACGCGGCCCAACATGCCGACCACGAGCCTCTTGAGGTAGAGCTCCGGCGCAATGCGCAGGTACATGTCGATGTCGAGCGCGTTGTGGTGCGTGATGAAGGGACGTGCGTTGGCGCCGCCTGCCAGCGAAGAGAGGATCGGCGTCTGCACTTCGAGCGTGCCGTGCGAATCAAGCACGCTGCGGAACGTCTGGATGATCTTCGTCCTCTGGCGGAACGTCTCGCGCACTTCCGGATTGGCCAGCATGTCGGCGTAGCGCTGGCGATAGCGGACCTCTATGTCCTTGAGTCCGTGCCACTTTTCGGGCATCGGGCGCAGAGCCTTGGAGAGCAGGCAGAAATCCTTGACGGAGAGGGTGAGCTCGCCGCGCTGCGTGCGGAAGGGCACGCCCACGATGCCGAGGAAATCCCCCGCGTCAACCCACTTCTTGAAGAAGGTGTACTTTTCCTCGCCCAGCACGTCGAACTGGAAACAGAGCTGGATGTGGTCGTATTCATCGATGAAATCTGCGAAGGCGGATTTGCCGTGACGGCGCAGCAGCATCACGCGGCCGGCGGTCTGGATCTCCTCCGTGCCCCACTCGTCTTCCTTGAGCTGGTCGTAATTTTCTATCACATAGCCTAATTTATGCTTGACGTCCCAGTGGTCCTGCTTGTACGGATCGTAACCCTCTTCTTTGCGCAGTCTTTCCAGTTTGTCCTTGCGCTGCTTGAAAATTTCTTCTTCAGGCATGACCGTGGACTGGTTCTGTTCTTTCTTTGCCTCATCTGCCATAGAAATCACTTCCTCTTTCCTTTATGTGTTCAGAATTCTCCGATGACGCCGTGGGGGAACTTTTCTTTTGAAAACTCCACCTCCGGCATCATGGGTATGTCTTCCCAATTCAGCAGCAGGTTCTCCATCTCCTGCCAGGTGCGCACAAGAGCGCCGCGCCTTCTCAGCTGCGCCGCGCCCGGAAAACCCTTGAAAAGTGCGGCAAGCATCCTGCGCGCTATCATCAAAGCAAGCGCCTGCCCCTCCGTATTATATATGTTTCGGCCAAGTTCGAGAAGGAGTTCGGACTGCAAATCCGGAGACGGTTCGATAAATTCCGGCGGAATTTCGGCGCCCAGCGATTTCAGCACCTTCGGTATCATAAAGACGTCCTTCAAAATGCCGCGGGCCGCCAGCACGGCGGCGCAGCCTCTGTCAAGATAGTCCCTGAAATCCGCCTCTGTGTAGCAGTCGCCGCTGCCGCCGACCAGGCCCGGAAAGCTGGCCGCCACCTTCTCCACTTCGTCGCGCGAAGCGGTGCCGTCGTACCTCTGCGCCGCCGTGCGCCCGTGGACGAAGATGAAATCGGCCCCGGCCGCGAACAGCTCGCCGCAGAAATCCGCCGTCGTCGCCGACAGCTCCGGCGGCATAATGCGAACCTTGGACCAGACGGGCAGCCCGAACCGCTTGAGCGTCTTCACGATCGAAGCGGCTTCGCGCTGGTCGTACAGAAGCCGGGAGCAGCAGCCGCGCTTGGTGACCTTGGGCATCGGGCAGGCCATGTTGACCTCCAGCGCCTCAAAGCGGCGCAGCCCCAACGCGATCTCGGCGCCTCTGGCCAGGTCGTCCGCATTGGCGCCGAAAAGCTGCAGCGCCACGGGACGCTCCTCATCGCAGCCGCTGAGCAGCTCCTTGGTCTTGCGCCCCTTGTGGCAGAGCCCCACGGCGCTGACCATCTCCGTATGCACCAGACCGGCCCCCAGCTCGCCGTAAAACCTGCGCAGAGAGCCGAAGGTGATGCCGGCCATCGGAGCCAGCCAGACGGGATTGTCCACCAGGACTCCGCCGATCACCCTGGGAAAACCGGGAATTATTTTGTCGACCTTTGCCCCCATCTGGAATTACAGCGGATTCTTTTCGTAAATGATTCTTAATCCGTCAAGCGTCAGCCACTGGTCGACCGTTTTGACAATTTTCGAATGTGCGGCCAGGATCGGCGCGTGTCCGCCCGTAGCCACGACCGCGCAGGGGCCGCCGAGCTCGCTGAACACGCCGCTGACGAGGGAATCGACCAGTCCCACAAAGCCGTGCACCACGCCGGACTGGATAGCCTCGATGGTGTTGCCGCCGATATAATGCGCCGGCGCCTCCAGCGCTACCTGGGGCAGTTTTGCGGCTCTTGCGAAAAGGGAATCCATCGCAATTTCCATTCCCGGAGAAATCGTCCCGCCCAGATAGGCGCCTTCGGCCGAAATCACGTCCAGCGTGATCGTGGTGCCGAGGTCGACTACAATGAGCGGAGCGCCATACCTGGCTATGCCGGCCACCGCGTTGAGGAGCCTGTCGGCGCCGAGCCCGGTGGGGTTCTTCATCTGAATTTTCAGCCCCGTGTTGAGCTTCTGTGAGACCCGCAGACAGGGCACGCCGATATAGGACCTGATCCCTTCCATGAACATCTCGTCAAGCGACGGTACCACGCTGGCATAAGCTACGCCAGTGATCTCGCTGACTTTGACAGACGAAGAGTTCAGCAGGCCGACGATCATGAAGCCGACTTCGTCGGCGGTCTGTTTCTTGGACGTCAGGCGCCAGTGGTTAAGAAGTTTGTCGCCGTCGTAAACGCCCATCACGGTATTGGTATTGCCAACATCAAATACAAGCAGCATTAGACATTCCTCCATCAGTTCGCGCAGGCCGCTCTTACAAATAAATCCAGCATATTATAAGCTATTTTGCGAAACGCGCCACGCCCTGTCAATTTTGGTTCACGCGCTGCGGAGCTTAAAAAATCCGCAGGCATAAGCGGCGGCAGACAAAAAGAAGACGGCGCCTAAGACCGCCAGCTGCGGCGTGAAGCCGATCCGCCAGGGCAGCAGCCCGGCGATCAGCCCGGAGAGGATCTCCCAGGCTTCGAGAATGTATTCGCAGACGCCGGCCGCGAGCGGCGCTAAAAGCGGCAGGCCGAGCAGCGACGGCAGCGAACAGGCCAGGATCGCTGGGAACAGCAAACCAAAGAGCGGCACCGCGAACAGGTTGACAAAGAGCCCGGCCAGCGGCAGGTCGTCAAAATAATAGGCCACGAGGGGCGCGGTCACGAGCCAGACGAGCATCGAAACGAGCGCCGCCGACCGCCAGGACTTTCCGGCCAGAGGCGGCGCGGCAGCTATGAATAGGGCCGCGGACATCGACAGCTGCCAGCCGACGTCGAAAAAGTACCAGGGGTTCCACGACAGGAGCAGCACGCCGGCGGCGCTGACGCTGTTGAAGCCGCTGGACGGCCTGCCGACCGCCAGACCGAGCAGATAGATCTGCAGCATGATGGCGGCTCTCAGCCCGCCGGCCGGAGCGCCGGCGAAAACGACGTAGAGCCACACGACCGCCGAGACGCCGACAATGCGCAGCAGTCCGCTTTGAAACAGCAGCATCGCGAGCCAGGCGGCGATGGCTACGTGAAAGCCGGACACTGCCAGCAGGTGCAGCGTGCCTGTGTTCCGGTGGAGATCGGAGAGCTTTTCGTCGCGCGCTCCGACCGTCAGCGCGAGCATGTAGCCGGCCATCCGTTCCGGCAGCGTCTCTTTGATCCTTTCCGCAAGCAGACCGCGCCATCTGGCGAAGCCGGAGGGCGGCGCCGTCGTTCTGATGTCCAGAGTGACAAGTTTTTTCAGGGCGCCTTTGGCGTGCCAGAAAAGATATTCGTCAAAGCCGCGGCCCCGCTCCGCGCGGTCGAAGTCGAAGACGGCCGCGCGGATCTTAACCAACGAGCCCTCGGCGGCGGCACGGCCGACCGGCACATACGCGGCGGCGCGCCCGTAAGGCGTGTCAAGCAGCAGCGCGGCGCTTCTGCCCCACTTGCGGCTCGACGCGACCCTGGCTTCCGTATCGACGGTGGAAGGAAAACTTCCTTGTTTTGACATGGAGTAAAAAGAAAAGACAGAGAGGAACGAGAGCAAAAGCAGCATCACGGCAAGCTCCGGTGCGAAACCGACCGCGGCTCGCCGGGAGCCCAGAAAGACCCAGGCCGCGGCCGCCGACAGAGAGACAGCAAGAGCGGCCGGCGCCGGCAGTCCCGCACAGCGGGTCCAGATCGCAGCGCAGAGTCCGAGCAGGATCACGAACGCAGGCGCGGAGGCGACCGGGCTCGCGTTATTTGCCAACAGTTATCATTCCTTTGATCGCATCATATTTTTTAGCGCCGATGCCCTTGATCTGCAGCAGGTCTTCGATGCGCGCAAAACCGTTGTGGGCCTCGCGATACTGGATGATGGCCGCGGCCGTCTTGGGTCCGATCCCCTTTACGGATTCAAGCTCCGCCGCCGTGGCCGTGTTGATATTGACGAGAGTTCCTGCCATCTGTGCGGAAGCCGCGGCCTTAGCCGTCGGCTGCACGCTCTGCGGCTGCGCCGCGCCGGAACCGGACGCGGCCGGCGCGGAGACGGAGCGGCTCTCGCCCTTGGCCGGGAAGTGGATCTGCATGCCGTCCTGCAGCATCGCAGCCAGATTGACGGCCTCCGGAACGGCCTTGTCGGTAAAGCCTCCGGCCGCGTTGAGGGCCACGTAGACCCTTGAATCCACGGGAACGTTGTAGACGCCTGGCTTCTTCACGGCCCCAGTCACGTACACCACCCATTTGGCAGGCAGCGAAGGAGACGAGGATACCTGCTGCGGCTGCGTCACGGCGCCCTGCACGCCGTCTGATGCCTCGATGGTCTGCGAAGCGGCGGGTACCGACGCGACGTTGGCGCTCTCCTTGCCGAACTGACCCTTGAACGATTGCAGCAATATGGCGGCGGTGCAGAGCAAAACGATGCCGACCGTCAGAAATATAATGCGCTGCTTCTTTTCACTCATCATCATAAAGCCTCCGTTCCCGCGCCGCTCTCTAAATGCGTTCGCCTTCCAGCGACCAATGGCCGGCCCGCGTGACCCTCACCTTCAGTAGCCTGCCGAAATCCTCGCTGCTTCCCGGGATGATCACCACTTTGTCGGACATGGTGCGCCCCTGCAGCAGCCCCTCGCCGCGCGGCGCCGGCCCGTCGACCAGCACTTCCAGCTCGCGTCCCGCGTACTCCTCGTTGAGCTCGCGCGCGATCTCCGACTGCAGGTCGTTGATCCTGTTGAGCCTCGCGGCCTTGACTCTGTTGTCTATCTGTCCGTCCATCACGGCGGCCCTGGTGCCGTCGCGCGGCGAATAGGCGGCCGTGTGCACGATGTCGAAGCGGCAGCGGCGCAGCAGCTCGAAGGAATCGTTGAAATCTTCCTCCGTCTCGCCCGGGAAGCCGACGATCAGGTCGGTCGTGATGCTCACATCCGGCAGCGCGGCGCGGATTTTCTCGACGAGTGCCAGATACTGGCCCGACGT
>Ga0163159_1001613_pt1 | contig 21128 bp, 21 predicted proteins | sample BioMet9_FD_108702 | JGI IMG/M metagenome (GOLD analysis project Ga0163159, IMG submission 108702) | Microbial communities from bioreactor (seeded with sewage sludge) at Lawrence Berkeley National Lab, California, USA - Biofuel... | ecosystem: Engineered > Bioreactor > Anaerobic > Unclassified ... | reverse complement strand
TGGCATCAAAACCAATCGCTGCGTTCTATGAAAGCCTCAAGGCCTCTGCCGGGCCAGACATAAAATCTGTGATAATCATTGGTCCGGACCACTTTCATGCCGGGCTGAAGAGCGTTGCGGTCTGCCCAGCCGGCTGGCGGGTTAGGGGTTTCATACTGCCGGTTGATGAAAAGGCCCTTGCAATGATAACAGATACAGCGTGCCCAAGGCCGAAACTTTACCGTTCCGAATGGAACACTCCATCGGTATGCACGTTGATTTCGTGGGTCGTTATTTCCCCAACGCCTCTATCACGGCTCTCATGATCAAAAAAACAGCTTTGCAGCAGGACCTGGCGAAGCTTGTGCCAGTCCTAGCAAAGCTGTTCGATGACCACACACTGCTGATCCTCAGCATGGACTTTTCGCACAAAAAGCTGCCAGTTCAAGCAAAACAGGATGATGACAAAAGCATAAGAATCATTTCAAATTTTGAAACGGGAAAACTGCGCAGCCTTGATATCGACGCGTCCAAAGCAACTTGGCTCTTCTTAAAAACACTGAAGACAAAAGGTCTTACGCACCCGGTCCTGCTTGACCGCACAAACTCCTCGGAGATAGCTGGCCAGCCGGACCTGCCCTGCACAAGCTATGCGTTTATGCTGTTCGCGCCTCAAAAGTAAAGGCGAAAGAACTATCCTTCGTCAGTTCTGCAGCAAATGCAGACATAAATAAAACGCGGACTGTCGTAATTCTGACGGTCCGCGTTTCTTGTAGGGTTAAAGGTTGTTTGGATTTACGCGAGTTCGAAAGCCATCGACATGCCCAGGCCGCCGGCTACGCAGATGGTGGCGAGTCCGTACTGGATTTGCTTCCTCTGCATTTCATGGATGAGCGTGGTGGCGATCCTGGCGCCGGAGCAGCCGAGCGGATGTCCAAGCGCGATTGCGCCGCCGTGGACGTTGAGCACATCCATGTTAAAGCCCAGCTCTTTAATGCAGCCAAGCGACTGAGCCGCGAAGGCTTCGTTGAGCTCGATGACGCCAAAGTCCTTGAGTCCCAGGTGCATAGGCTCGAGCTTTTTGAGCAGCTTCTGGGTGGCTGCCACGGGACCGAGGCCCATGTAGCGAGGGTCGACGCCGGCCGCGGTGGCGGCTATGAATCTGACCATTGGCTTGAGTCCGAGTTCTTTGGCTTTGTCGGCTGCCATGATGACGAGCGCCGCAGCTCCGTCGTTGCGTCCGGAAGCGTTGCCGGCAGTGGTGACGCCGCCTTCGAAGACCGGCTTGAGTTTGGCCATTTTCTCTAGACTGGTGTCGCGTTTGGGAAATTCGTCGACTGCAAAGGCAATGGGGTCGCCTTTGCGCTGCGGGATCATGACAGGAACTATTTCCTGGGCGAAGGTGCCGTCGTCTATTGCTGCCACGGCGCACTGCTGGCTTCTGAAGCCAAATTCGTCGCATTCCTCGCGCGAGATGTTGAGCTTCTTGGCGATGTTGTCGGCGGTGTTGATCATGTTGAAGGTGCCGTAAATGTCGTTGGGCTGACTTTTGGGCTGGCTTTCGATGTTGGGGTCGACGAAGATTCCGTTGCCGTTGCCTACTCCGAAGCGAGCTCCGCGGATATAGAAAGGCGCGGTGCTCATGCTTTCGACGCCGCCGCAGAGGATCACGTCCGAGTAGTCGCACTGGATCTGCTGAGTGCCGGAGAGGATGGCCTGCAGACCGGAGGCGCACTGGCGATGGACCGTATAGGCAGGCGTGGACTCCGGGATGCGGAGCTCAAGCGAGCAGACGCGCGAAATATTGGGCTGGTCGGTGGTCTGTTTGGCCTGGCCGCAGATGACTTCGTCGATAACGGCCTTGTCGATGCCGGCTTTGTCGATGGCACCCTGCAGAGCCGCACAGAGCAACTTGTCGGGCTGAACGTTCTTAAGCCCGCCGCCGATCTTGCCAAGCGCAGTTCTCATTGCTGATACTACTACTACGTCTCTCATATGAAAGTCCTCCAGGGTCTAGTTGAAGCCGCCGTCGACGGTGATCGTCTGCGCGGTGATATAGCTTGATTCGTCGGAAGCGAGGAAGCAGAGCAGCTGAGCGGCTTCGCGCGGTTCGCCGAAACGGCGCAGCGGAATGGCATGCAGCTTCTTTTCCTTGATCTCCTCAGGCACCGCCTTGTACATGTCGGTGTTGATGGAGCCGGGGGCGATGGCGTTAACGGTGATGTTGTACTTGCCAAGTTCCTTGCCCATCACGCGCGTCATGCCCATGATGGCGGCTTTGGTAGCCGCGTAGTTGGACTGGCCGAAGTTGCCGTTGTAGGCAGAGACGGAGGAACAGCTCACGATCTTGCCGTACTTCTGCTCCATAAGGTATGGCACTACCGCCTTGCACATCGTGTAGGTGCCCATCAGGTTAACGTGCACGACTGCCTCAAACTGCTCATCTGTCATCTTATAGAACTGCGCGTCCTTCGTAATGCCTGCGTTGTTGATAAGGATCTCTATCTTGCCGAACGTCTTGACAATGTCGGCCACCATGTTCGTCACCTGTTCTTTGTTCGCGATGTCGACCGTGTAGCCCTTGCAGGGGCCAAACTTGGAAAGTTCCTCGACCGCGCCGCCTATGCGCTCGGCGTTGACGTCGCAGATGGCCACCGTGGCGCCCTCTTCAAGGAAAAGCTGCGCCGTGGCGAAGCCGATGCCGGCCGCGCCGCCGGAGATAAGAGCTACTCTGCCGTTAAGTTTCTTGTTCATAATATATTCCCTCCTGAATTTAATTGATATGCAATAATCGCCGCAGGCTGTAAAACTTGACAGCCATAAGCCATTGATATAGATTAACTAAATACATTCTGACCGATTTGGAGGCGGCGTCATGGAACTGCTTCAACTGGAACACTTTATTGAGCTTGCCGAACGCGAGCATCTGACCCGCACGGCAGAAAAGCTCATGATCTCGCCGCCCTCGCTCTCCGCAAGCATTGCGCGCCTCGAAAAAAGCATCGGATATCCGCTCTTCGACAAGAAGGGCAGAAACATCTGCCTCAACGAAAACGGCAAGATACTGTACAAATACGCGAAGCAGGTCTTCGCCTCTCTGGCCGCCGCCCAGCACGAGATCGAAAGTGCCAACGGCGTCTACCAGGAGAAGGTCTCCGTGGCCTATACCGCGCCCACACTGTGGATCAAGGCCTTCCAGGCTTTCATCGGCGAGCATCCCGACGTCTGGCTCACAAACATGGAGGTCACGCTGCCAGTGCTATACACAGCCAAGTGCCAGCTTGAGCACGACCTCTTCATCACCGGCGACGGCGATTTGCCGGCCAGCGAGTTTGAGAGCGAAGTCATCCTCGAAAACGACGAACCAGGCGTGATTGTTAAGAAGGACCATCCTCTGGCCTCGCGCGAGTGGATCGACATGATAGAGGCCAAGGACGAGAACTTCATCGCGCTCTCCAAGGGCTACTCCTCGCGCAAGCTCTTTGACGACACCTGTCTGGCTGCCGGATTCATACCCAACATCACGGTCCAGTGCGACTATCTGCTGCGCAGCCAGATGGTGGAGGCCGGTTATGGCATCACGTTCTCCACGCGGCTTGGATATGAGTCGTCGCTGCTTAAGAATTTCGCTTTCGTGCCGATCCGCCGTCCCCTGATCCAGAGAAAACAGTGCATCCTCTGGAAGAGAAACTGCCAGCTCTCGCCGATTGCCGTCAAATTCCGCGACTTCATCATCGACTATTACCGGAAACCGCAGTCTGAAGCCGGTAAATAAACAGCGCCTGTCTCATTTCCGACTGTATCTGTCAGGCTTCGGCGCGCTTCATATTTGATTTTGAATATTTGTCTTTTGCCGTCTCCCCCGCAAAGTGTCTGTGCAGGGACCGGCGGCTTCGGTTCCGTCCGGCCTTCACGGCAAAGAACAAAACAGAAGCCGCTCGATCCAGCGCTGATCCATTGCGGACAGACGACAAAGAACGAATCACAGACATACGCGCGCTTCAAACTTACTGATTAAGTCCTATCCTTATTCGGTTGTCAAACTGCGTAAACTATTTTCTTCAGTTCATCTCCGCGAAGCTCTGGAGCTTCGTGCGCGACTGCTCGTTATTCTGCGTGCTCTGGTCTATCTCGATGCAGATGGACGGGATCTTTGCATTGTTCTCCACGTACTCGGAGAGGAACGGATACTCGTACTCCTCCACGTCGCAGAAGCGCATGAGGCAGAAAAGCACGCCGTCGGCCTTGTATTCCTGGGCCATGGCTACGAGAATGTCGCCGCGCGAAGTCCTGACCTCGTGCACAGTCGAGCAGCCCCTGCGTTCAAGCCATTGCTGGGCCAGCTGCGCGTAGGGATCTGCGCCGCCAGGGATCAGGGTCCTGTATTGACGGGATTCCTGCGCAAGGTCGTCGCCAACCACAGCGATTTTATTTTCTTCCAGGATCCCGAGCAGTTCGTCAGGTTCCGCCGTGATGCCGGAGAGTATGACCTTCTTGCCCTGCCACTCGCACTCGGGCTCAGCGTTGAGGGCTTCAACGAGTTCTCTGAGCAGTGCCGTGTGTTCACCCTTCTCCATAAAGGTGGCGCTCTTCATGACCGCGTGGCGCAGGGTCGGCGTGACGAGGTCAAGGTGCTTGACTGAGACGGCCAGGAACTCGCGAACCATGTTAGTATGTTCGTTATAGACCGCGATGCTTTTTTCAATATTCTCCGGCTTGATGGACGCGCCCGCGTACTTTTCGATGTGAGCGGCCAGAGATTTGTATTCTTCCACGAGGAACTCACCGGCGTCCGGATCGGTGCGGTTCTGCGGCGGTACGAAAGCGGCCAGAGGAATGTCCTTGACTCCCACGCGCCAGGCGGAGCTCATGCCGCGGAAGGTGTCGCAGAGGATCGGCATCACAGCGCAGCAGATGCCCTTATAGATGCCGGTCATGCCGTATTCAAGGCAGGAGCGCATGATTGAGCAGGTATAGATCGGATTGTACTTGCCGGCCACAGTCGGCGTGATCTGTCCGCCCCAGAGTCCCATCGGTATCATTCCGGCGGCATGGACAAGCTCTTCCGGCGTATAGACCGGGAAGACGCCCACGACCTTTTTGCCCTGGGCCAGATACTTGTCCAGCTGCTTGCGCGGATTGTCGGCAATGTCCTTAAATTCAGCTAAGATCTCTTTTACGTCTCTCATGGCTATACCTCCTGCTTCTGTTTCTTCTTGTTCTCTTCCATGATCTCGACGAGGCCCTGAACGCGCGTCTCATACTGAGCTTCGTTGAAGACGCGGGTGTCGGACTGATCGCCGTCGAAGTTCGCGCAGGGCACGCCGCACTGTTCTTCGACCATTTCGCGACCCACGTGGATATGGAAGGTCATGAGCTTGCAGCTGCGGTTGACATGGCAGAGCATGCCGTCGCAGCCAAAATGTTTGATGGAGTCGATGCGCTTGCCCATGATGGTCGGAGTGCTGAGGCTGTTCGTCGATGAGGTCTGGTAAGCCTTGGCCATGCCGTCGAGGTCGCCAGGTTCGTAGGCGATGTCCCAGGCCGTTACGTAGCCGTTCATGACTGCGTTGACGTTGTAATTTTTGAGTGTCTTGAGCGTGAAACCGAGGTTCGGCCAGCAGGCGATGCCCTCCCAGTGGACGCGGTACTTTTCCTCTGCCGGGAAGGTGGAAGTGTTATTAGCGATGTGCTCCAGCACTTCCTTCTTCAGCTGTTCGAGGATCGCCGTCGTAGAGGCCTTGCCGCGGCAGATAACGAGCGGCGCCATGTAGTTGAAGAGGTCAAAGCCGCTCATCGGGGCAGGCTTTCTCTCGTTGAGCGCCACTATCTCGTTGAAGAGCTCGCGGTTGCGCTGAGAGATCTTCTGAACTTCAAGGAAGCGGTCCCAGTCGAACTTACGGCCCAGGAACTTCTCCATGTTTTTAATGTAGTTCTCGATCTGGCTGCGCAGATACTTGATCCTGTGCGGCGCCGGCTCCTCTTCGTAATAGTTGAAGAGACAGTCAATGAAGAAGAGCGGGATGTCGAACATGCGCGCAAGCGCTTCGTACCACTTCATAAGCTGCGTGCAGCTGTTGTTCACGATCAGCAGAAAATCCGGACGCGGCAGCATGGGATCGGCCTGGAACTCCGGATTGCCGATCACGTCTGCCATGCCTATGTTGAGGCGCGCATAGGAACAGATATTGATCGGATAGCGCATGGCCCCTTCGGCGTGGGAGATGAACTGCTCCCCCATGTGTTTGGCCGAAACGGAAGCCGCGTTGTTTTCCGGATAGAGCACCGGAATATCGAAAGTCTCGCAGATCTCCTGCGGGAATATAGCTGTGGACCAGCCCACCGGTTCTCCGCGTTTTTTGGCTTCATAGGCGGCCGCATAGACTCCGGTTGTCTGTTCGTTAACCATCAGGCGCGATTTTGGCAGCGGACGCTTGGGTTTCTTGACCGGCTGTGCTGTTACTTCAGGTTCTGCCATTGTTATTCTCCCCTTATCCAGAATTTAAGCGGGCTTTTTGCCGCCCGGCAAATCATCGAAGGCATAAAGCGCGGCCCCCAAAGCACCGGTCAGCTGGCAGTCCGGATGCACCAATATATCTGTCTTGAGTTCTTTCTTGAGCGCGCGCACGACGCCTTTGTTGAGCGCCACGCCGCCGCTCATGGCGACTTTCTCCACCAGACCGGCGCGAAAGACTAGCCCTGCCACACGTTTGGCGACGGAGGCGTGAATGCCGGCCGTGAGGTCCGGAATGCGGACGTTGGACGAAAGCTTGGAGATGACCTCGGACTCGGCGAATACCGTGCAGGTGCTGCTGATACTGACGACTTCCTGCGCCTGAGCGTCAAGATCACCGAGTTCCTCGACCTTCACGTTGAGCACGCGGGCCATAACGTCCAGAAAGCGCCCCGTACCGGCAGCGCACTTGTCGTTCATCACAAAGTTCGCAAGCGCGCCGTTCTTACCCAGGCTCAGGACCTTCACGTCCTGTCCGCCGATGTCTATGATCGTGCGCGCATCGGGATAGACAAAGTGCATGCCCTTGGCGTGACATGAGAGCTCGCTCTTCTGCTCGTCGGCCTCCTTGAACGTGAAACGGCCGTAACCGGTCACGCAGGTACGGCCAATGGCATCAAAGCCGATGCCCGCTTCGGCAAGCGCTCCGTCGAAGGCCTGTCTGGCACCCACAGTGCCGGTACCGAGCGGGATCACCGTCTCGGCCAGGATCTTGCAGCCGTCTCTGAGGACCACCGCTTTGCAGGAGGTGGATCCGATGTCGAGTCCGAGAGTAAGCATCAAACTAAATAACGCCCTGTTCCTTGAGCTTGGCGAGCTGTTCCTTCGTATAGCCGAGTCTGCCGCAGAGGATCTCCTCGTTGAAGCTGCCGAGCGGTTTGCCGGCCCAGTTTACATGGCCGGGCGTGCCGGACATGACAGGCACCACGCCCTGCATCTTAATATTACCAAACTTTTCGGTCGGCATTTCGAGGATCATGTTGCGGGCCTTAAACTGCTCGTCCTCGATAATGTCCTTGGCGTCATACACCTTGGTCACAGGCACGTCGGCGCCGAAATGGTCAAGACATTCCTTGATCGTGTGCTCCTTGACCCAGTCAGCCACGATGTCGTTGAGCTCTTCGCGGTGTGCGGCGCGGTTTGTCTGACCGATGTACTTTGGATTCGTAATGAGGTCCTCGCGTCCAATCGATTTCATGCATTCGGCGTAGAGCTTGTCGCCGGAGCAGGTGAGCACCAGATATTTATTGTCCTTCGTGAGGAAGTGGCCAGACGGCACCGTTACTTCTGAGCTGTTGCCGATGCGCTCGCGGATGGAGCCGTCGTAGGAGTACTCGGCTACGATTGATTCCTGGATGCGAAGCATCGATTCGGAGAGGCTGCAGTCCACGATCTGCCCCTTACCGGTGCCGCGCACGTCGCGGTCGTAGATCGCGAACATGGCGCCGCAGCAGGCAAAGAGTGCGCAGAAAAAGTCCGCTGTGGAAATGCCTGGTTTGATGGGCGGACGGTCCGGGAAACCGGTGATCTGCAGGAATCCGCCGACCGCGAGGCCGATGCGGTCGAGGCCAGGGCGCTGAGCATAGGGGCCTGTCTGGCCGTAGCCGGACGAAACGACGAAAACAAGGCGCGGGTTAAGTTCCTGAAGCTTCTCCCAGCTGAAGCCCATCTTGTCGAAAACACCTGGACGGAAGTTTTCGATGAGGATATCGGCTTCCTTGATGAGCCTCGTGAGAATTTTCTTACCCTCTTCGGTCTTCAGGTCGAGCGTGATGTTCTTCTTGTTGCGGCCTTCCACGCAGTACCAGAAATCTTTGATGCGACCCATGTTGCGCATCAGGTCGCCCTTCTTCGGCGGCTCGACCTTGACCACGTCGGCGCCAAAGTCGGCCATCATGGTCCCGCAGAACGGTCCGGCCAGGATGTTGCCAACTTCTACAACTTTGAGTCCTTCAAGTGCCTGTCTCATTTATTAAGATCTCCCTGTTTAATAATTTTCTTTAAAATTACGCTTTGGCGCGTTTCTTGATCAGGAGCACATACTCGCCCTCCTGCACGACTTCGTCGCGCTGGTTGATGACGGTGCGCTTCATGACAATCTTGCCGCTCTTGGACTCAGGTTTGCTGTCGATCTTCTCCACCACTTCGATCTCCACGTGGATCGTGTCGCCGATCAGCACCGGCTTCTTGAACTTCCACGAACGCAGCTCCGTAAAAGCCGTGAGCTGGCGCATCATGGACATGTTGTAAACCGTGCGCGTGTAAAGGCCGGAGGCTACGCAGAGCGGCAGCAGTCCGTGGGCCAGGCGCTGGCCGGCGATGGAATTTTTGGCGAACTCAGCGTCTGTATGGAGCGTGTTGTAGTCGCCAGAGATGCCTGCAAAGTTGACGATATCCGCTTCCGTAATCGTACGGCCCACGGAAACGTCCTTGTCGCCGATGTTCATATCCTCAAAATATCTCTGCTGAATGAGACTATCCATTTATCACACACTCCTCAAAATAATATTTTGCTTTTAAACTAACATACTGCCAGCTGCTATCTCTTCATATGGTCGTAGGCTTCCGGGTTGACCGTGAACTGCCAGCGGCCGCCGTGCAGCACCTGGATTACAGCGTTCGCGTCGTCCTCGGAGACGCGCGCGGAGGCCTCCTTTGTAAGAGCCGCCGTGTGCGGGGTGGCGACGAAATTGCTGAGTTTGAAGAGTGGGCTTGTGACATCCATAGGCTCCGAAGCCATTACGTCAACGCCGGCCGCCGTCAGAGTACCGTCCGTGAGCGCTTTGTAGAGAGCTTCTTCATTAATGACGCCGCCGCGCGCGCAATTGATAAGATAAGCTCCCTTCTTGACGGCAGCAAACTCTTTGCTGCCCATCATGCCCTTCGTATCCTTCGTAAGAGGCATATGCAGCGTGATCAGATCCGCCTGACCGAGGGCCTTGTAAAGGTCTCCTTCGAATTCGTAGCCGGCTTTCTCCACATCTTCCTTTGTGAGGAACGGATCATAGGTCACGACCCTCATGCCGTTTCCGCGCAGCAGCGCCGCGGCCACGCGGCCAATGCGGCCGAAGCCCAGCACGACCGCCGTGTGACCCTTTAGCTCGGTCGGCTGGAGTGCTGCGTAGCGGATGCCGAAGTTGCCTTTTTTAAGTTCGTTCGTAAAGGTCGGCAGACGTTTTGTAATACAATAAGCTAACGCTACGACCTGCTCCGCCACCGACCTGGTGTTGGCGCCGGGCGTCACGCAGACCGCAATGCCGAGCTTAGTGGCAGCGTCTACATCGATCAGGTCGACGCCGACGCCGTAGTGGGCGATGACTTTCAGGCGCGGCAGCTGCCGCAGAAGTTCGCCGGGAAGTTTGGTGGGAATACGGTGAATGATGCCGTCTGCCTCACGCAGCAGATCCATGTAATCAGCCGGATTGTCGCTGTTCGCCACCGTCACTTTGATGTCTTTCTGCGCGGCCAGCACCTTCATGCCGCGATCTCCGATCTTCCGTGTTATATCAACATTAAACATGCAAAACTCCTTTTATGCCGGCGGACGCAACTCTACCGTCTCTCCCCCCGTCCGCGCTGACACCGCCAGGTTTTCACCAGGATGGCATCAGACAGCGATTACGGCAAAAATAAATTTTTTGAGCTAAAGCATTTATATCATCCGTCGCTGGCAGCGTCCATTACTTTATAAATCTAATCATTAGCCTTAAAACTAACAATACTCATATCTGTGTTTAAGCGGCTCAATTCGCTGCCTCAGCAGGCAAAGGAGGTTCAGCTTCCAATGACAAATTCATAAAACCCAGCTTCTGTCCGGTGAACAAGCAATGACCAGGATAAATAACCGCCGGCGGCAGGAGATTTTCGTGAATCTCCCGCCGCCGGCAGGTGTGTGTTATCTGATGCCTACTGTATGGAGCGGAAATCGCCGAGCTTTAGGAACGGACTCGGCTCCCGCGGCTTCGCAATCGTCAACTGGACGGCTGGCAGCGGTCCTTGTTCTGTATGGCTCTGGTCAGCTTTATTTCCTCAGCTGACGCACCACGTCTATGACGGTGCCGTCGCGCCACTCCACCACACCGATGATGCGGTCGCTGGTCGCCACCGGGTCCATAGGACCGGCCATCCTGCGCGCGCGGGCCGCCAGTTCTTCCATGGAAATAAGCGGCAGGCCCCTGACCGCAGAGACCGCGTCGAGCAGGTCCTTCCTGTTCGGGTTGATTGTGACTCCGTACTCGGTCACGATGGCGTCCACCACCTCGCCGGGCGTCGTAACGCTGTAGACCCTGTCGGTGACGCAGGGGATGCGGCCGCGCAGCAGCGGTTGCGCGATGATGGTGAGCTTAGCTCCGGCAGCCGTGTCCTGGTGCCCGCCGGTGCCGTGGAGCAGGGCTCCGTCGGCCTCGGTGTTGACGTTGGCGTTGAAGTCGGTATCGACCTCGGTGGCGCCGAGTATCACGACGTCGAGCATGTTGACCGCCGCCCCCGCGTTCCAGGGGTTGGCGTACCAGTCGGCGGAGATCTCGATGTGGTTCGGGTTCTCGCCGATGGATTTGACAGCGTCGAGGTCGAAGGACTGCACGTCCATGAGCTTGCCGACGAGGCCTTCCTTCAGAAGCTCCACGAAGTAGCCGGTAATGCCGCCGAGTCCGAAGCTGCCCTTGATGCCCTTCGCGAGCATGGCCTTTTTCATGAAGGCAGTGACCGCCAGCGGAATGCCGCCGGCGCCGGTCTGGAATGAGATGCCGTCCTTGAAATATGGGCTCGCTTCGATGAGCTGCGAGGCGTATTTGGAGATCAGCAGGCGCAGCGGGTCCCTGGTGACCTTGGTGGTGCCGGAGACGATGCCGGCCGGGTCGCCGATGCTGGGGACCTCCACCACGTAGTCGGCGTAGACCTGGGAGATGGAGACCGGCGAGGCCGGGTAGGGCTGCAGGTTGTCGGTGACGGCTATCACGCAGTTTGCATACTGGGCGTCGGTAAAGGCGTAGCCGAGCGAACCGCAGGCCGCTGGGCCCTGGGTGCCGCTGATGTTGCCGTAGCAGTCCGCCGTGGGTGCAGCGATGAAGGCCACGTCGATCTTTACGTCGCCCGCCATGACTGCGCGCGGACGGCCGCCGTGGCTGCGAAGCACGACCGGGACCTGCATGCCGCCTTCTGAGATAAGCTGGCCGATGGGTCCGTTGACGGAGCCCATGATGCGCGTGATGACGCCGCTCTTAATGTGCTCCACGAGGTGCTTGTGGACGCCGAAGAGAGCCGTCGGGAAGAGCGTGAGGTCTTTGATGCCGAGCTCAGCGCAGGCGTCGACCACCATGTTGACTACGTAGTCGCCGTTCCTCAAATGGTGGTGGAACGAGATCGTCATGCCGCTCCTGAGCCCTGAGGCGATGATGGCTTCCTTGAGGCTGGAGACGCGCTTGTCGGTGCGGTCTCCATTCACGCAGCGGAGCCTGGGGCCGCAGATATTGCCCTCCGGTCTGCGCGCGAAGGCACCCTGATACTGTTTTACCTTACCGTAGCCCTCGATGAAATCGGGGATCTCGCGGCCGACCGCATTGACTGCCATCTTACTTCACCTCCGCAAGGCCGGCGCGCACAAGGACGTACTCCGCCCTTTTGACGACCGGCATGTCGACCATTTTGCCATCGACCGAGACAGCGCCCTGGCCGTTGGCCGCGGCTTCTCTGGCCGCTGCGAGGATCTTCTGCGCGTTGGCAATTTCCTTCTCGGTCGGGTTGAAGACTTTGTGGATGATCGCGATCTGGTTCGGATGGATGATGCTCTTGCCGGAGAAGCCGAGCTGCTTGATGAACTCGACCTCCTTGCGCAGCCCCTCGTCGTCGGTGACGCGCGAGAAGACTGTGTCGAGCGGTTCGACGCCGGCCGCGCGGGCCGCGAAGACGATCATCCGGCGGGCCCATTCGAGCTCCGTCTCGTCATCGGAGCGGCTGGTCTTGAGGTCAGCCCGCAGGTCTTCGCCGCCGGGGATGATGGCCTCGATGCGCGGCGAGGATTTGGCGATCTCGTAGGCGTTCCAGATACCCTTGGCCGTTTCGAGCAGGCAATGAAGCTTGAGGTGTCCCTGCTCGATGCCGTATTTGTCCTCGAGGCGGGAGAGCTCTTCGTCAAGCACTTTGACCGTCTCCGGCCCGTCGACCTTGGGGGCCCTGATGCCGTCGAGCCGTCTGTAGCGGACCACGGCGTCGAGGTCCTTGCGCCAGTACTCGGTGTCGATGCCGTTGATGCGGACGGTGACTTCGCATTTGCCGAATTCGCCCTGTTCGAGGAAGCGGCTCACGAGCACGCGCGCGGAATCCTTTTCGACCATCGCGACCGCGTCCTCAAGGTCGAGGATGACGCCGTCGGAGCCGAAGAGGTGGCCGCGCGTGAGCATGTTGGGGTTGTTGCCAGGGAGGTACAGCATCGTGCGCAGCATTATTGAGCGCCTCCCAGTCTGTCGATGGCGCATTCGACTCTCGCGCTGAGCACGATGTCGATGGCGCCATTGTCTTCGATCTCGATCTCAAGATCCCTGACGTCCTTGGCGGCTACGGTCTCAAGCACCTTCTTCTCCATGGCGGTCCGGAAGCGCGCGACGCTGGCGCCGTCCATGACGAGTTTGATTCCCGTGCCGGCAGCGGCCTCCGTCACAGTCACAAGGCAGTCCATGGATTCCATTGTTCCGGCCTTAGCTGTTTTCATTTGATCATACCCTCCCTGTATCTAAAAACGGCCCGCCCGTCGAAAGGCAGGCCGTGCGGGTCTCAATTGCCGACAGTGTTGCTGTTCAGCCTGAGGTTAGTCTCCGAAGCCGACGAGGCTGGCTTCGTCCCAGGCGCACATCTTGTGGACCTTGGCCTTGGCCTCTTCGAGCCTGGCGCCTGTGAAGGACGGGTTGATCTTGGCGGCGATGGCGGCAGCCATGTCGATGGTGCTGACCGCATGCTTCTCCCAGTCCGGGTCCTTGCGGAAGTCGCGCAGGACGTCGTAGGTGAGAGTGCCGGGCTTGCTGTCGACGAGGACCTCGCCGATAGCCTTTTCGATCTTGGCTCCCTCTTCCTCGAGGCCGATGTAATCGAGCATCATCTTGGAGGCCATCAGCATCGCGCAGGGGTTGACCTTGTACTGGTGTGCATACTTCGGCACCGAACCACTGGAGGGTTCAAAGAGGGCCGCGTGCTCGCCGATGTTGCCGCTCGGTGCAAAGCCAAGGCCGCCGGTGAGCTGGGAAGCTTCGTCGGAGAGGATGTCTCCGAACACGTTGGAGGCCACGTATACGCTGTAGTTCTGCGGGTTCTTGATGAGCCACATGGCGGTGGCGTCGGCATTCTCTTCGTGGGCGGTGATGCCGTACTGCTCGTATTCCTTGGCGACGTCGAGGAAGATCCTCTTCATCATGCCGTCCGTCTGACGGATGACGTTGGCCTTGTTGCCGCAGTGAACGGTCTTGCGGCCGGTCGCCTTGGCGTACTCGAAGGCGGCGCGGATGATGCGCTCGCAGCCCTGCTCGGAGAAGACGCGCCAGGATACGGCGATCTTGCCCTTGCCCTCGCGGAACCTGTCCATGCCGGGATGGAGGTCGAACATCTCCTCCGGCAGCGGATAGAATTCCACCGCTGAATAGAGGTCTTCCGTGTTCTCACGGAACATCACGATGTCGATGTCCGGGTCGCCCTCAAGCGGCGTGCCGATGCCGGGCAGCTTCTTGGCGGGACGCATATTGATGTAGAGGTCGAAGAGCTGGCGCATCTGGAGGATGGCCGACTTGAAGCCCTTGATGCCGGACTTGGAGGTAATGGCAGCCATGATGGTGGCGTCGGTGTTCTTGATAGCCTCGATGGTCTCTGGCGGTACCGTGTTGCAGCGAGGGTCGCCTTCGCCAAACTTCTTGTTGGAGCGCTCCCACATGCACCAGCCGAGGTCGGCGCGGACCCAGTCGATGGGCAGCTCCATGGCGTCGAGGACCAGCAGCGCGCCCTCCATCATGTCGAAGCCGGAGTCGTCGCCGGCCATGTAGCATACCTTGTAGCGATCTTTCTTCTCGTTGAGCCTCAGTACGTTGTTAGCCATTTTCTGTGCATCCTCCCGTAGAAATAAGTTATTTTGTGCTGCTGTAAATATTCTCTGAATCAAGCTCGCTGGTTAAAGTCCGAGTTCCTTCTTGACGTGCGGGATCAGTCCGCCGTCGTCGATGAGGCCCTGGACGAATTCCGGATAAGGCGGGAAGGTGAATTCTTTGCCGTTCGCGCGGATCACGCCGGCTTCGAAGTCTATTTCGACCGTATCGCCCATATTGATGGCTTCGACCGCGGCCGGGCAGATGATGATGGCAAGGCCGGAGTTGAAACAGTTGCGGTAGTAGATGCGCGCAAAGCTCTTGGCGATGATGGCGGCGATGCCGCGCTCCTTGAGGCAGGTGACGGCCTGCTCGCGGCTGGAGCCACAGCCCCAGTTCTTGCCACCCACGATGATGTCGCCGGCCTGGGCGTTCTTGTTGAACTCGGGGTCCAGGTCCTCGCAGGCGACCTTCGCCATCTCCGCAGGCTCCTTGATCGTGTAGGTGTACTTGCCGGCGAAGATGACGTCGGTGTTGACGTCGTCGCCGTACTTCCAGACTTTACCGCTGAATTTCTTGGCCTGTGCCATTATTGAAGCGCCTCCCTCGGATCGGAGATTTCGCCCTTGAGGGCGGATGCAGCCACGGTCATGGGGCTCGCGAGATAGATGAAGCTCTCCTTGTCACCCATGCGGCCCTTGAAGTTGCGATTGGCGGTGCTGATGGCAGCCTCGCCGGGGGCCAGGATGCCCTCATGGTTGCCCATGCAGGGTCCGCAGCCAGGGTTGCAGATCACGCAGCCGGAGTCGAGGAAGATGTCGAAGAGCCCTTCCTTCATGGCCTGGCGGTAGACGATCCAGGAAGCCGGGATGACCACCATGCGGACCGCCACGTGGTGTCCCTTGAGGATAGAGGCGGCAGCTTCCAGATCCTGGAGGCGTCCGTTCGTGCAGGAACCGAGGAAGGCCTCGTGGATCTTAGTGCCTCTGACCTCGTCGATGGGCGCGTAGTTGTCGACTTTGTGCGGCTTGGCGACGCCAGGCACGAGGTCGCCGAGGTCATAGTGGTACTCCTTGGCGTAGACCGCGTCTTCGTCGGCCCAGATGGCCTCCCACTTGTCGCACTTGGCGTTCTCTTTAATGGCGTCGAGGACCTTCTGGTCGGGGCGGCAGACGGCGTTCTTGGCACCGAATTCGATGCCCATGTTGCAGATGGTCATTCTCTCGCCGATGCTCATATCCTCGATGCCCTGGCCGTGGAACTCCACGCTCATGTAGTCCGCGCCGTCGGCTTTGACGTCGCCGATGAACTTGAGGATGAAATCCTTGACGGAGACGCCTGGCTTGAACCTGCCGGTCACCACGACCTTCATGCTCTCGGGAACCTTGAACCAGAGTTTGCCGGTGGCCCAGACGGCCGCCATCTCGGAGCGTCCGATGCCGGTCGAGAAAGCACCGTAGGCGCCGTAGGTGCAGGTGTGGCTGTCGCTGCCAACCATCACAAGACCCGGCAGCGCGAAGCCCTCTTCGCACATCTTCTGGTGGCAGACGCCGCCTTCGCTCATAACGTCGTAGAAGTTCGGAATGCCCTGTTCAGCCACAAATTCGCGGACTTCCTTGTGGTTGACGGCGTGGTCGCTGGATGGCGCTGGGATCGCGTGGTCAAGGATCAGGCAGATGCGTTCCGGATACTTGACGTTCTTGACGCCGATCTTCTTGAATGTCCTGGCGATCGGGGCGCCGTTGTCGTGGCTCATGCACCAGTCCGGCTCGACTGTGACGACCTGGTTGGCGACAACTTCGCGTCCGACCTTTTTCCCGAGTACCTTTTCGGCAAAAGTCTTGCCCATGTGTCCAACACCTTCGCTTTCTGTATTGTTTGAGGCTGCGTTTATTTTTTGGCCGGCGGCGGGGAAAGCTCCTGCCATTCCCGCCGCGGCAGACTTATTTCTTTCCAGCTTTGGCCTTCATGTAGTTCATGAGGCCGCCGGCCTTCATGATGTCGTTTTCGAGGTCGCTGACCGCATCGCCGTGAAACTGATTTCCGCTGGTAACATCCTTGATGGTACCGGTGGACATCTCCACTTCGAGCTGGTCTCCGTCCCTGATCTTGCCTTCCCTGATGGCATCGGAGATGCCTTTGATGAAGAGCACCGGATAGCCGTTGTTGATGGCGTTGCGGTAGTAGATGCGGGAACAGGTCTCGGCCAGCACCGCCGGCACGCCGGCGTACTCGAGGCAGTAGACCGCGTGCTCGCGGCTGGAGCCGCAGCCGAAGTTCTTGCCAGCGACCACGAAATCGCCGGGTTTGACTTCCTTGGCATACTTCTCTTTGCCGGGGTAATACTCGAACGCGTACTGCGGCATGTTCTTGGGGTCCGTCTCCGCGAGATATTTGTTGTGGTAGATCAGGTCGGTATCGACGTCGTCGCCGAACACCCAGGCTCTGCCCTTGAGAATTTCGCTCATCGTTGTCTCCTCCTATTACTTCAGGATGTCCCTGGGGTCGGTGATGACGCCTTTTACTGCGGTCGCCATCGCGGACATCGGGCTCATAAGGTAAGTATGGCTGCCTTTGCCGACCTTGCCGATGAAGTTGCGGTTCGTCGTGGAACAGCCCACGTCGCCGGACGGCATGGCGCCGTAGTGCTCGGCCGTGCAGAGCGAGCAGGTCGGGTTCGTGCAGACGATGCCCGCCTCCAGGAACTTCTGCATGATACCGCTCCTGACCAGCTCCAGCTGTACCTCCGTGGTGGCAGGCGTGATGATGGTGCGGACCGCATCGCTGATCTTGCCGCCGCCGGCCATGAGCACGTCGTAAGCAGCCTTGAAATCCTCAAAGCGCCCGTTGGAACAGGAACCGATGTGGACCTGGTCCACGTGGGTACCGGCGATCTCGCGCATCGGCTTCACATTGTCCGGCGCGTCCGGGCAGGAGGCCAGAGGCTCAAGCGCGGAGACGTCGTAATGCTTTACCGCTATGTACTCGGCGTCGGGATCTGCCGCAAACATCCTGGCGCGCTCCGCTACGACGGGGCCGGCGCGCTCGACCAGCCATTTGAGCACTTCGCCGTTCGGCATGATGAGAGGCACCTTGCCGCTCATCTCCGTGACCATCGAGCAGAGCGTGAGACGCTCGTTGAGGGAGGAATTTTCAATCGCCTCGCCGGTGAATTCAACGGCGAGGAAGTCCAGTCCGCCGGCGCCGAGGTCGCCGATGATGCGGGTGAGCAGGTCTCTCATGCAGACGCCCTGCGGGAACTTGCCGGTGGCTTCGATCTTCATCGTCTGGGGCACGCGGAACCAGTTGATGCCCTGAATGAAGGAGACAGCGATGTCCGTGTTGCCGACGCCGGTAGCGAAGGCGCCCACGCCGCCCAGCAGGTTCATGTGGCTGTCGGTGCCGAGCACCACGTCGCCCGGTTTGATCATGCCGGCTTCGAGCATCACGTGCTGACCGATGCCGTGGTTGATGTCGAACACTCTCTTGATGCCCTGGCGTTTGCAGAATTCGCGGATGATCTTCTGATTCGTGGCCACCTTCTCGGAGTGCGCGGGGGCCTGCAGGTCGAACGTGAAAGCGACCTTGTCCGGATCCCAGACCTTAGCCTCTTTGCCCATCTCCTTCTCGAACTCCAGCACGCAGTTGGCGCCGCCAAAGTCGCGGCAGGTCGCCCAGTCGATGTTGCACCAGACGCGGTCCCCCACTTTGACAGGATGGCCGGACGCGTGTTCCATGATCTTGACTATCGATGTCTTGCCCATGTGTGATGCACCGTCTCTTTCCTTTATGCAGTTTTTGAATGCAGGTGTTGCGGATTGGTCAGACCGCTGCAGGACAGCGGCTGTTTATTTCATGCCGAGGAACGATTTCACGGCTTCGAAATTGATGAAGTCCGCTTTGTTCACCACTACGCCTTCGGGGCTGCGGAGCGTGCCGTCGCCCTCCTTGGCGTGGTTTGCAATGATATGTCCAATCGCGTCGGGACAGCCGTTGCGCAGAGCGATGACAGTGCCTGAGAACGGGTGGCGCAGGTTCCTGCCCATTTCGGATTTGACCGTTTCGCCGTTCGGCGCCTTCTCGTACTCGACCAGCTTGCCTACGTCGTGGAGCAGCGCTCCGGCCACCAGCAGGTCGCTGTCGAGTCTGAACTTCGGGTCTTTACGGGGATAGATCTCGTTGAATTCGTCCATGGCCCGCTTGGCGATGCGCACAACGCCGCGCACGTGGTCAAGGTATGTGAACGGGCAGTTGGGGATCAGCAGCGTGAACGGGATCCTGTCCATATCGTCAGGCTCCCAGCCGCCGGTGGTCAGCGCATCGACGTACGAAGCCACGACCTTGTCCTGCAGCGATTTGTCCTTGATCCATTCGATTTCGGGAAACAGCTCTCTGATTCTCTTCTCCATAGTTTTTCCTCCTCGATTTGTTGGGTCAGGCCCTTAATTAAGTCAATCGTTGATGATGGCTGATACTGGTCAGACCACTACCTGGGTGGTCTGCGCCGCGATGCCCTTGTGCAGGGTTTTGTAAATGCGGTCGATGTGCTGGGCCGCCGCAGTGCCTGCGCGTTTAACGTCGTGGTCCAGGATCGCCTCGTAGATACTGCGGTGCTCTATCAGGAAGGCGTCCTTGTCGTCGAGCAGGTTGTAGATCTTATCGTGCGTTGCCATAATCAGGTCGAAATACATGCGCGTGATGTTGATGAAGATAAAATTGTGGGTTGCCTTGGCCACGACCAGGTGGAAATCGAAATCGGCCTCGGCCCGTCCGTTGATGTCGGCAAGCTTGTCCTCGGTAGCGGTGATGACGCGCAGCATGTTCGTAAGGTCTGGCTGCGTGGCCTTCATGGCGCTCTCCGCGGCAATGTCGGGATCGAGCACGCGGCGCGCCTCCATCAGCTCCAGGATCGCTGAATCCTCAAGCCTTATAACGGTCCTGTCCTCGGAAATAGTGTGCGGATGACGGACAAAGCGGCCTTTGCCCGGTATCGATTCGATCAGCCCCAGCAGCTCCATGACCCGGAATGCCTCTCTCAGCGAGCTGCGGCTGACGCCGAAATCGTTCATGAGCTTGCGCTCGGAAGGAAGGATGGCGCCGGGCTGAAGCTCCCCGTCCGCAATGGAAGCCTTAAGCTTCTCCACGACCTTTTCGTAAATACGCGTTCCTTTTGTTACCCGCGTCTCAAGAACCATATTAATGACCCCTTTCGTGGACCACCCAGTACACTTTATACGCCGCAGAATGAAAAAATGCAAGAGTGCAAATAATCTTAAAATAGTCAGACAGATTGAGATATTTTACCTTGTTTTTTACTGTATCATTGCGGGTCCGCACGGGAAGCAGGCAAGTTCTGGTCCGGACCTAATGTGCTTTAAACTGGTCCGACCAATGATGATTATTTTTCGTTCCATTTGCTACGGCAGGGAGGTCTGACTCTCTATGCAGAGAGCAATATTGCGACAACACAAAATGAGAGGAGAGGGGCTACAGAAACGAGATCAGCGGCGTGGAACGTCTGCAGTCACGAGTGCTTCCTTCTCCAGCAGCCAGAACATCAGCCCCAAGGAGAGCAGGTCAGCGCAGCCGCCGGGGCTGAGGTTCTCACCGATGTACTCCTCGTCCAGCCTCAGCAGCAGCGACTGAAAATTCTCCGGCGTGATTTCTCGCGCCAGCCCGGCCGCTTCCGCCATCCTTCTCTTAGCCGCCGCCATATTGCTGCGGTGGATCATGTTGGTATCGGTGGCCGACGCTATGAGGTGGAGCAGCGCTATGGCGGCCGCATCGTTGAGAGGAAGCCCCAGGCCGGTCCACTGTTTTATTTGGGCGCAGGCTATATTGAGGGCCGAGGGAAAACCGGCGGCCGCTTCGCCGCGCACGCCAGCCACGCGGTAGTCGCGATAAACAGAGAGCCCAGCCGTCTCCTGTTCCTGAGGGCGGCTGAAATCGGCCAGAGAGCAGCGGCCCAGCCGGGAGCTGAGTTCCAACACGCGGCTCAGCGGCAGCGGCAGAAAGCGGCAGGCAGCATATTCAGCGCCCAGCGAGGCGCAGAGTATCCCCAGCGAGAAGATCAGCCCCTTGTGCGTGTTGGCGCCGCCGGAGGCGGCCCTCATATCCTGTTCAGCCGCAAGCCCGACTTCGCGCAGACGCGCAAATAATTTTCCCGCAGCCACGCCAGTACCGTCCAGCCCGATGCGAAACATTGTCCCGAACCAGGGCGCGAGCACAATCGCACTGTCCAGAAAGGTGAAGAAATCCATGTCTTTGTGCGATCCACTGTTGTTCCTGTCGACCAACCCAGGCTTGGGGGTGGTCGAGACCTCATAGAGCATGGCCCTGAGGGCACAGGAAGCAACTGACCTCGTCAGCGTTTGCTCGTCAAACACAGGCTCCAATCTGGAACAGACCTCCCCTGCCTCGCAGGCAGCCGTTTTATGCCAATTTCCGGGCAATAATGTTTCAGTTTTGCGGCAGCGACTGACACGCATAGTCTTTGCCGGTTTTGCAAACCGGGCGGTCCGCCCGCCTGTCTCATGATAACCTGACTTTCAGCCTGCTTCTCCGTCCGGCTTCCA
>Ga0163159_1001612_pt1 | contig 21141 bp, 18 predicted proteins | sample BioMet9_FD_108702 | JGI IMG/M metagenome (GOLD analysis project Ga0163159, IMG submission 108702) | Microbial communities from bioreactor (seeded with sewage sludge) at Lawrence Berkeley National Lab, California, USA - Biofuel... | ecosystem: Engineered > Bioreactor > Anaerobic > Unclassified ... | reverse complement strand
CCAGTTAAAATCTTCTCTACAATCTTTACCTTTTCCAAAGAATCCGCTATCCCTTTTCTTGACATAGAAATACCCCCAAGTAGGTTTTATATTTCAGTGTCCTACTTGGGGGTAGCATACCATACCTTCAGGCGCTGTTTTTCTTCATTGATATCCGTCACGACGCCGACGACTTTATACACCTTACCGTCATTGCCCCGTTGTCCTGAAGCCCGCAGCTTATACCAGCAATACATCCCATTGAAGCCGACCAAACGCAGTTCTGTTTCACCATAAGGCTTGCCGCCTTTCAAGGCATCCAACAGTTCTTCGACGGCGCCAGTATCCTCCGGATGGATATGTGAAGCCGTATCCAGGCGGGCGCGGAATTGATTATTCAATAGGCGATAGCCCAGCTTCTTCTCACAATTATCGGAATAGACGATCTGATCCTGACAGACATCCCATTCAAAGATAATATCGTTTGTCTGTTCCATGATGATCCGATGCCGTTCATCGAGACGTCGCATTTCTTCCAGAGCTTTCTTGGACTGGGTGATATCGATGAGCATACAGTAAAATATTTCTTCACCGTCGCTGTTCGTAATGAGCTGGCGTTTATCCAGGAACCAGACCAAGCTGCCTTTTTGGGAGGCAATGGGATATTCCAATTCCACCATCGTGCCATGGCAGAGCTGCTCATTCAGGCTATGGAAGATTTCCTTGCGTTCCGCCGGCCGTATCAATTCGATGAGGTGGTTGTGGAATACGTCATGGATATCCACTGCATTGAATCCTGTCAGGTTCTGTAGCTGTTCACTGATAGAAAGCAGCGTGAACCATTTATCATTTTTGCATAACTGGATACAATTGAGCAGATTGGCCGGTATGTTCCCAGCCGAGTGCAACATGGTATTTTCGCTCTTTTCTTTTTGCCAGATGATCATGACCTTACGCACATTGGGGTCTTCTGCATCGATTCGCAATATCGCCGCTTGATACCAACAGTATTTTTTGTCCAGATGGTCAAAAACGCGATAGCGGCGATTCCGCCGGGTCAATCCTTCCTGAAAGAAATGCTCGATGTATTTATCCGTCGAGGCCAAGAGCACATCCCTATCCTCCGGACACACCTCTGCTTCAACAAAAGCCTTAAAAGAATCGATGAACTGACTGCCGGAGCGGAGCAAATCAAAGTTATCATCTGATGTATATACGACATGATGCATGCCCGTCAGGAAATCCACTTCCATTACGGTAGCATCAATATATTTGAGCAACGTAAAATATTTCAACTGGCCCATACGCAACGTATCGAGCATGCCGCCCCCCATAGAGGTGGGCAGGGCTGCCGCTTCGGGCTGTTCCGGCGGATTCAACACCGATGGGGCATCGGCATAGTCCTTAGAAAGCTGGGCAAACATGCCCTGCACGTTCTTCAAGCTTTCCAGCAGCTTCGGCGAAAATATACCGCATTCGCCATTGAGGATCATGTTGATCGCCTGGGCTGTGGGAATAGCCTTGCGATAGACCCGGTCTGTCGTCAGGGCGTCATAACAATCGGCTACACCGACGACCTGCGCACATACAGGGATATTATCGCCCTTTAAGCCATCCGGATAGCCTGCGCCATCCCAGCGTTCGTGATGGTAGCGGCAAATATTGTATGCGAACAGCAGATATTCCTTATCGGTCATACGGCTCAAGCTGGCAATCATTTCACACCCTTTAATGGAATGGGTCTTCATGATATCGAACTCTTCCGTAGTCAACCGTCCTGGTTTGTTCAAAATAGCATCGGGAATGGCGATTTTACCGATGTCATGCATGGAAGAGGCACTGACAATGATTTCTATCTTGCGCTTATCGAGCATGAATTCAGGATAGCTGCTAGCCACATCTTCCAGCAAAATTTTCGTAAACATTCGTATCCTCTGGATATGCCGTCCTGTTTCCACGCTGCGGTATTCGATGATAGAAGACAAAGCATCGATCATGACCGCGTTGGATTCGCGAAGCTTAGAGGCCTGTTCTTCAATCAGTTCATCCTGATTCTGCTTGTGCAGGTTCAATTCGATGTTATTTTGTACGCGGCGCTTGACCACATGTGGTTCAAACGGTTTGACAATCATATCCGAAGCGCCCAGATCGAAAGCCCGCACTTCACTTTCCGACGTATTTTCGGCCGTGATGACGACGATGGGAAATTCAGGTAAGAATCCCATCCGTCCCACTTCATCCATAACCTGATAGCCATTTTTTTCGGGCATAACAATATCAAGCAGCATAGCAGCAATTTGTGCATGGTACTGTTTGACCAACATGATAGCTTGTTCGCCATTTTCAGCTTCTAATAAATTATAGTCTTTTTCAAAAATTGTCCGTAATATAGCTCGGTTAATCTCCATATCATCTACTATTAAGATGGTATTCCGCTTATTCATGCCGCTCGCCTCTGGGGTTAGAATGTGTGCTTCAGAATCATTGTAAACAATTACGAAAAAATATTATAAAAAACTAATTAACCATATCATATTAATAATACCACTAAATCAGCTTAATATAAAGAGTATATCTGCGTTCAATGGCATCAAAAAAATCCCGCCGGAAAATCCGGCGGGACAAAATTAAAAATCTTATGTTATTTCAATTTCTGAGCTACGTCAGGCGTAATATCCTGAGCATCCCCTAAGACGACGGCACCCTTCAAAACGACACAATCCAAAGATTTTGCATTTTTAACGTCTTGTGTCTTAGCGAGGATATCTTTTTCAATCGGCGTAAACAAATCCAACCGCTGCTTGTTCAAATTTGCCCCGAATTCGCGAGCCAAATCCTGTTTTTCCTTATCGGTCTTCAAATTCTGTGCTCTGGAAGCGAAATCCGTCTGAGCTTTCTTCACATCAGCCTGCCACGTAGCTGCGGCTTTGGTGAAACCAGGATGCTGCTGCATGAGGTAATTCATGTCTACCATGCCTACTCCGGCTGCCAAGACACCCGAAAAAGCACTCAAAGTCATCATCCCTGCTAATGCCAATGTGACTAAACGTTTCTGTATTTTCATACTAAATACCTCCTTAAAATTCGAATTGCAATATAAAATTATAATGCCTTAATAGGGGCAAATAATCAACCTATTCTTCTTTACCGGTCAAAGCCAGGCATTCCTTCCGCACTGAATCTTCGCAGGACCGCATGGCCAGGATGGTCTTTTCCATAAGATCGGCCAATTCCCATCCGAGCATGTCCGCGCCTTGCTTGATGACATCGCGGGAACAACCGGCAGCAAACCGTTTATCCTTGAATTTTTTCTTCAAGCTTTTGACTTCCATATCCTGTGTACTATGGGAAGGACGCATCTTGGCCGCTGCCCAGACCAAGCCTGTCAATTCATCGGCAGCAAACAAGACCTTTTCCATTTCCAGTTCCGGTTTGACTTCTGTGCAAAGCCCATAGCCATGACAGCATACCGCATGGATAAATGCATCATCAGCTTGGATTTCCGCCAATAATTCCGGTGCTTTCTGGCAGTGCTGTTCAGGGTATTGTTCAAAATCAACATCATGGAGCAAGCCGACGAGACCCCAGAAATCCACTTCGTCACCATGTCCCAGTTCCTGAGCGTACCAGCGCATGACACCTTCGACGGTCAACGCATGAAACACGTGGAACGGTTCTCTGTTATATTTTCTGAGTAATGCAAGTGCATCTTTTCTCTCCATGGCAAAAATCTCCTTTGATTTATGATACTCTTTATTATAGCATAATTAAGCTGATATACCATAGCAAAAATAGTCACAGTCCTGTGTCAGTTTTGTAAAAATTTCTTATAGTTTAGCAATTTCCCGAGAAATATTTTCTGTTGCCATCTTGACGTACTTCGGATCTGTCGCTAAGTTCAATCGGACAAACCCTTTGAAATTATCGCCGAACCATTCGCCGTAATCGACAGCGATACGACATTTATCCTGGATGAATTCTTTCGTATCTTCCGGACGGATGTAGTGGCGCAGATCCATCAAGGCCAGATACGTCCCTTCTAACGGCGAGAGGACGATGCCCGGCGCTGTCTGAGCCAATTTCCCCTGCAGATATTCATAATTTTCCCTGATGACCTGGATCAATCCGTCGAGCCAGGCATCGCCATACATGTAGCCAGCCTGCGTCGCTACCATGCCCAGGATATTATTCGTCGTATGGTAGACCGTGACAGCGTATGCATCAAAAGCATCGCGCAACTTTTTATCCATGATGACGATATGGGAGTGGATCAGCCCGGCCAGGTTGAACGTCTTCGACGCTGCGGACAAGCAGATAAGGTTATTTCTATATTTGCCGCCCTTGACGATAGCTGCCGGAATCTGCTTCTTATCGCCTACGATGAGGTCCTGATGGATTTCGTCGCTGACGATGAGGACGCCGTGCGCCGTGCAGATGTCCATGACGCGGTCGAGTTCTTCTTCCGTCCACACGCGGCCAGCCGGATTATGAGGCGAACACTGGATGAACAGCTTGACATCGTTATCGACGATGGCCTTTTCAAAGGCGTCATAGTCGATGCTGAAACGGCCATCCGTATTAATCAAATCGACGGTGACCAATTTACGGCCCGTATCCTTGACAGCATTGTGGAACGGATAGTAAACCGGCGTCAGGACGATGCAGGCATCGCCAGGCTTCGTAAAGGCATTGACCATCCAATATACGGCGGTAACTACACCATTGGAAAAACGCACCCATTCCTTTTGGATCGGCCAGTTGTGCCGCCGTTCCATCCAATCAGAAAAGGCCTGATAATACGAATCCGGCACGAGTGAATAGCCGAATACACCATGCTGACAACGCTGTATCATAGCATCGGTAATCTGTTCACACGTACGGAATTCCATATCGGCGACCCACATGGAAATCAAATCGGCATCACCGAATTTTTCTTTCAATCCATCCCATTTGCCGGAATGGGTACCATGACGTTCCACGGAATATGTCTTGACGAACTCTGCTGTATTCATTTCTAAAGCCCCCTATATATTAAAAGTATTACTTTACTACCGGATAAAACCATCCAGACGATTGATGCGGAACGCTTCGACCATGGCCATGAACGTCCTGCTGTGGATGGGGTTTTCTGAGAATCCAAACAAGTGGCTGGGACAATCACAATCGGTACAGCCAAAATGAGGAATAGTCCAATCGGCAATCTGGCTGACTGCAGCGGCCAGGTCATGCTCTAAGTCCGCTGCCGTACGGATTGGGATATCCGCAATGACCTCTGCCTGCTGCCGCAAATAATCGATATGCCAGTGCATCTGCTTGCGCTTGCGCCGGTGCCGGGCCAGGCGGGCTGCCAGATTGCGTTTGGCCGAACCGGCATAGACATAATAACCCGCCGGGAAATGGCGGACTCCCTGGGCGCCGATAAGGATATCGGCATCGCGCGTTAGCTGCAGGACGACGAGATAATCGCCGCCGTCGTGATTCTCCTGTTCCAGTACAGCTGCCGGATAGGTCAGCGTCCGCACGACATCAGGTATGGTAAATTCAGCCGTCCAGCGCAGGGACACCGCTTTCCAGTCCAATGCTGCTACCGATTCATGAAAAGCTGCTGCAAAGGCCGGATCTGTATGATAATCCGGCAGGAACCATGTGGCCCGATCCCAATGTACGAGAAATAATATGCCGGCATGCTGGCCTTCCCTGGCTAGTCGCGCCAAATGCAGCACATGGCGGCGTCCTCTGTCGGTGACGGCATCGGGAAACATGGCCCCGCTCTGGCCGAACAACGTGCACGATTTGACTTCCAGCAAGAACTGTTCCTCGCCGCGTCCCAGGAGCAAATCAAAACGGCTGTCCCCTACGGTCACTTCGCGGCGCAGCAAATCCCACTGTTCCCAGCCAGGAATGCGGTGCTCGCGGATAAGCAGTGCCGCCGTATCATTATTATACTGGGTATCGAGTAAAATAGGAACGCCATCGCGCTCGATGCCGATGATATCAAACGCTGTCTTGCGCCCTTCCTGGGAAGCCTGCCGCAAATACACGGGCACTCCAGGAAACAGCAGTTCCCACATGCGTCCCGGGTTAGGCATATGACAGCGCACACTCACGCCATCCAATTCGGCATGAGCCACAAACCGGTTGGGTCGGTCGAGAAAAAATGCTCGCCGTATATTCGTATTGACCACGTAGACCTCCTCGTACAAAATTAAGATGTTTATCTATATTAGTATACACCTTTTATGCAAATCCAAGCATTAATTTTTGCTAGCAAATGTCTTGCCTGCCTTGACTTGCATTTACGTTGTGTTACGATAAAATTAGTTTTATCTTTAAAACACACTCTTTAGTAACAGAAAAGGAACCTATTACTTCATGTCTCATAAACTGATTCTTCGGTATCTAATCCTCATATTGGGACTCTTTTTTATGGGTCTGGGTATCGCATTAATTACAAAATCCAACTTGGGGACTTCCCCCATTTCCAGCCTCCCGCTGGTATTCAGCTATATATTCCCCCTTACATTCGGTCAATTTACATTCCTATTAAGTCTGGTATTCCTATGTACAGAAATACTCGTACTGCGCCGGGAATTTCCAAAAGGTCAGCTTCTGCAGCTGCTGATTGGGCCGTTCTTCGGTTACTTCACGGATTTAGGGATGAATATTTTCTCTTTTTTGAATCCCGTCCTATATCCCGCCCGCCTGTCAATATTACTGATAGGCTGTCTGGTCATGGCCATGGGAATTTATCTGCAGGTGGCACCAAATGTCCTCATCAATCCCGGTGAAGGCGTCGTCAAAGCCATCGCTCATAAATCACACTGCCGCTTCGGCAACGTGAAAATCGGTTTCGATTCGACGCTGGCCTTGCTATCAGTACTCCTATCCTTAGCTGTTTTCGGCTCCATCCGTGGTATCCGCGAGGGTACGATCATATCCGCCTTTCTCGTCGGCTATCTGGTCAAAATATGCAGCAACATCGCCAACCGCTTTCAGTTCGAAAGCCGCTTATGCCCGCAAGTACACCACAAATAGAGGTGATTCCCATGTACCCAGTCAACCTGATCATCACAAACCAACCCTGCCTGGTCGTCGGCGGCGGCACTGTGGCCTTTCGCAAAGTATGCTCGCTCCTCGATGCCGGGGCCGTCGTCACCGTCATCGCCCCCGATCTGTCCCCGAAATTAGCCGAATTACAGGCAGCACATCGCATCTGCTGGCTGCAAAAATCATACGAAGCCGGCGATGCCGCAGGATTTTTTCTGCTCATCTGCGCCACGACCGATCCACATATAAATGAACTGGCTGCCGCCGAAGGCCGATCCGGCCAAATCCTCGTCAACGTCGTCGATCAGCCGGAAAAATGTAACTTTACAGTCCCTTCCGTCGTGCACAGGGGCGACCTGCAGTTCACCATTTCCACAAACGGTAAAGCCCCGGCCCTGTCGCGCTGGCTGCGTCTACATCTGGAGGAGGAATTCGATGACTCCTATGGGCAGTGGCTGGACCGCCTGGCCGCCATCCGCCAAGACGTCAAAGAAGCGCTGCCGGATATCCGCTGCCGCCAGGAATTTTGGCGCACGGCCTTATCCGATCAGGTCATGACATTGGTACACGAAGGAAATCTAAAAGAAGCGGAGGCATTGATGCGCCATGCAATTAGCCGTTTTAGGACTCAATCATAAGACAGTGCCTGTTGCCGTACGGGAGTGTTTTTCCCTGACTGCAGAAAATATCCAAGCCGGCCTGCTCCGTCTTGACGAACAAGACGGTCTGGAAGAAGCGGTCATCGTTTCTACGTGCAACCGTTGTGAGGTCTATGCCGTCATAGATGACCATATCCCTGCCGAAACGGTGCTGCAACAGTTTTTATTTTCTCTGGCTGGTGCCGTCGCAACAGACGCATCCCATTTTTACTATTATACTGGCAAAGAATGTGTTTCCCATTTACTGGAAGTCGCCGCCAGCCTTGACTCACTAGTCATCGGTGAAGGCCAGATACTCAGTCAGGTCAAAAATGCCTACGCCCTGGCCCATTCGTGCGGCACGACCGATGCGGTCTTGAATATGCTGTTCCAGCAAGCCATTGCCACGGGAAAACGGGTACGCACCGAAACCCATATCGCTTTCAATGCCGTATCGGTCAGCTATGCTGCCGTCCAATTGGCCGAAACCGTCCTGGGTCAAATATCGCAGCACCAGGCCCTCATATACGGCGCCGGCCAAATGGGAGAACTCACAGCCCGCAGCTTTCTGGGGAAAGGAATCAAGACGCTGTATGTCGTAAACCGCCATTTAGAGCGAGCCCGCATCCTGGCTGCCCGCTTAGGCGGTCAAGCCGTCCACTATAACGATGTGGCAGCTCTGTCCCCGCTCATCGACATCATCATCACCTCGACAGGGGCACCGCATTACGTCGTCACCGCTGCCGATGCCGAGGATTTCATGAAGCGGCGTCAGGGCCGACCTTTACTCATCATCGATATCGCCGTCCCCCGCGACGTGGACCCGCAAGTCGGAGACATAGAAGGCATCACGTTATATAACATAGATGATTTAAAAATGGTCGTCCAGCAAAATGAAATGGACCGCCGACAGGAAGCCGCCCTGGCCCGCATCATCGTACAAGAAGACAGCCAGTTGCTTTGGGACCGCTTTCGCTACCTGCCGCTGCGGCCGGTCATGCTGCTCCTAGCCCACAAGGGTGAGCGCATACGCCGCCGCGAATTGAAACGGGCCCTAGCCAAGATGCCGGACCTGAGCGACCAGCAGTGCAAAGTCCTCGAACACCTGACACATATGCTCGTACGCAAACTGCTGCGCGATCCCATGACCCATATCAACCAGGCGGCCGGTACGGCAGACGAAGATTTTTATATGCAGGCCATGACCAAACTATTCAACTTAGATATCCATAGAAAGGATACTCCCCGTGAGAAATAAACTCATCATCGGCAGCCGCGGCAGCGCGCTGGCACTCTGGCAGGCACAATATGCAGCCGACTGGCTCCACAGCCATCACCCTCATTTGTCCATAGACATCAAGACGATCATCACCACAGGCGATAAAATCCTCGATGTCCCCCTGGCTAAAATCGGCGGTCAGGGATTATTCACAAAAGAACTGGAAAAATCCATCTTGGACGGCACGATCGACATGGCTGTACACAGCCTGAAAGATATGCCGACGACCTTGCCGGACGGCTTGACGTTGATTGTCATGCCGGACCGCCTGGCCAGTAATGATGCCTTGATAAGCCCGAAATATAAATCGTTGGACCAGCTCCCACAGGGTGCCGTCATCGGTACGTCCAGCCTGCGCCGGGCGGCCCAGCTCCGCCATTACCGCCCGGACCTTAGCATACGCGACCTGCGCGGCAACGTCGATACGCGCCTGCGCAAGCTCGATGACGGCCAATATGACGCTATCATCCTGGCCGTAGCCGGCTTGTTCCGCCTGGGATTGGCCCAGCGAGTCACGCAGCTGCTGCCCCATTCCATCTGCCTGCCCGCCGCCGGCCAGGGAGCACTGGCCTTGGAGGTACGGACGCAGGACCAGGAATTGAGGACCATGCTGGAAGAATACAGCGATGAAAAGACGACGCGGACTACCCTGGCCGAACGCGGCTTTTTAGCTGCCATTGGCGGCAGCTGCCAGATTCCGGCCGGCGTCAGCGCCGCCATGACCGACAATGGCAACTTGACCATGGAAGGCGTTATGGTTTCGCCCGATGGCAAACAACTATTTCGCCGTCGCCTGGCCGGACCGGGAACGGAAGCAGCCCTGCTGGGCCGTCAATTAGGAGCGGCCCTGCTCGAAGACGGCGGCTACGGATTGCTGCGGCAGCTGACGCTGGATACGCAGGATAAGACAAGCGGCAAGCCGCAAGGAAAAGTCTACCTCGTAGGTGCCGGACCAGGTGACTATCGTCTCATTACCCTGCGCGGCAAAGAACTACTGGAACGATGCGACGTCGTCGTATACGACCATTTGGCCGATGACCATCTCCTGGCCTTTGTTCCTGACCGGGCTGAACGCATCTACGTCGGCAAGGAAGCCTCGCACCATACACTAAAGCAAGATGACATCAATGCCCTGCTGGCAGAAAAAGCCGGCAGGGGCCGCCAAGTTGTCCGCCTGAAAGGCGGTGACCCCTTCGTCTTTGGCCGCGGTGGTGAAGAAGCGGCATATCTGGCCGCCTGCGGGATTCCATTTGAAGTCGTACCAGGCATCACATCGGCCATCGCCGTACCAGCTTATGCCGGCATCCCCGTAACGCATCGCGGCTTGGCCTCTTCCTTTGCCGTCATTACAGGCCACGAAGACCCGGCCAAGGAGACGTCCCACATTTATTGGGATAAGCTGGCCACAGGTACCGATACGCTGGTCTTTCTCATGGGCGTCCACAATCTGGCAGCCATTACGAGCCGTCTCATAGCCCACGGCCGTCCTGGCGATACGCCGGCCGCACTGATCCGCTGGGGCACGAAACCCGAACAGAAGACGTGGATCACTACGCTGGACCAGGCCGCCGCCGCTGCGATCCACTTCCAGATCAAGCCGCCAGCTATCTTCATCGTCGGCTCGGTCGTGACCCTGCACCATACACTATCCTGGTTCGAAAACAAACCATTATTCGGCCAACCTATCATCGTGACCCGCACGCGGTCCCAGGCATCGAAGCTGACACTCCATCTGGAAGAAGCCGGCGCCTGTTGTCAGGAAATACCGACGATACGCCTGGAAGAACCTGACGACCGCTATGCGTCCTTAGATGAGGCCATCAACCAAATACAGCAATACGACTGGATCATCTTTACGAGCACAAATGGCGTAGATGCCTTCTTCCAGCGCCTGTACCGGGCTGGCAAAGACGCCCGCAGCCTCAGTCGCAGCCACCTGGCCTGCATCGGCAGTGCTACGGCTGACCGCCTGCACGATTTCGGTCTGAATGCCGATATCGTCCCGGCAAAATACCAAGCAGAATCATTATTGGAAGAGTTGTCCCTCATGATGACGCCCGACACGAAGGTCCTCATCCCCAGAGCCCAGGAAGCGCGGGAAGTTTTACCGGACGGCCTGCGGCACTGCGGTGCAGCGGTCCAGGTCGTCAGTTCCTACAAGACGGTTCCGGCCATAGAAAACAAAGAACGGCTCATTCAATTTTTGCAAGAAACTACGAAACCCATCATTACGTTTACCAGTTCGTCCACAGTAAAACACCTCATGACCCTGCTCGATGGCCACACAGACCTGCTGCAACAGGCTATACTAGCTTGCATCGGCCCCATTACAGCAGCTACCTGCCGCGAATACGGTCTGGAAGCAGCCATCGTTTCCGAAGTATATACTATTACCGCCCTGGCGGAATCTATAAAAGAATGGAAGATGAACCATCATGAAATTTAATACACTGCGCCCGCGGCGCCTGCGCATTTCACCGGCCATGCGCCATATGATCTGCGAAACTGAACTATCCGTACATGATTTGGTGTATCCGCTGTTCGTCGTCGCCGGTACCAATGTAAAAGAAGAAATTCCCAGCATGCCTGGCTGTTACCATCTGTCCGTCGATAACGCCGTCCTTCTCGCTCATGAAATTTACGATCTGGGCATCCCGGCCATCGAAATATTCGGCCTGCCCGAATACAAAGACGACATCGGCTCCAGCGCCTGGGACTTGACCAGCCCGGTACAGCGCGCTATGAAAGCCATCAAACAGGAGCTGCCGGATCTGCTCATCGTCGGCGACGTCTGCCTGTGCCAGTACACGAGCCATGGCCACTGCGGCAAGCTCTGCGGCCACTACGTCGATAACGATGCCACGCTGGAGCTGCTGGCTAAAGTCGCCGTCAGCCAAGCCCAGAGCGGTGCCGATATCATCGCCCCGTCGGACATGATGGACGGCCGCATCGCCGCCATCCGCCAGGCCCTCGATGACAACGGCTTCCAGAATACCGTCATCATGTCTTATGCCGTCAAATACGCGTCCGGCTTTTACGGGCCTTTCCGCGATGCCGCCGACTCAGCACCTCAATTCGGCGATCGCCGTCAATACCAGATGGACCCGGCCAATGCCCGGGAAGCGCTGAAAGAAGTCGCCCTCGATTTAGAAGAAGGCGCCGACATCATCATGATCAAACCAGCCATGGCCTATCTCGACATCGTCCGCCAAGTCCGGGACCGCATCGACCGGCCCGTGGCCGTATACAACGTCAGCGGCGAATATGCCATGGTCAAGGCCGCCGCCCAGAATGGTTGGATCGATGAAAAACGCATCGTCATGGAAACGCTCACGTCAATGAAGCGAGCTGGTGCCGACATCATCATTACATATCACGCCATCGATGCCGCCCGCTGGCTCCGGCAGGAAGACCGATAGGAGGCATACGCTATGTTACATCTGGAAAAATCAGCCGCCGCCTTTGCCCATGCCAAGACGCTCATGCCCGGCGGCGTCAACAGCCCCGTCCGTTCTTTTGCCCGCGTCGGCTGTACACCGCCCTTTATCGCCCAAGGCAGCGGCAGCACCATTACGGATATTGACGGCAACACGTACATCGACTACGTCGGTTCGTGGGGACCGCTCATTGCCGGCCACGCTCATCATCGTGTCGTCGCCGCCCTGCAGGAAGCGGCCTTGCGGGGAACGAGTTATGGCGCACCTACATTACTCGAGTCAGAACTCGCCGAAAAAATCCAATCGCTCATGCCTTCCATGGAAATACTACGCATGGTCAATTCCGGCACCGAAGCCACTATGAGTGCCCTTCGCGCCGCCCGCGGCTGCACAGGCCGCAATAAAATCGTCAAATTCATCGGCTGCTATCACGGCCACAGCGACAGCCTCCTCGTCAAGGCCGGCTCCGGTATGGCCACGTTCGGCCAGCCCGACAGCCCCGGCGTCACGCCCGGCACGGCGGCAGATACCATTACTGTCCCGTACAATGACATCCCGGCCATCACGGCAGTCATGGACCAATACGGTGACGATATCGCCGCCATCATCGTCGAACCCGTCGCCGGCAACATGGGCCTCGTCCTGCCCCAGGAAGGATTCCTGCCAGCTCTGCGAGATCTGACACAACGACACGGTACTGTACTCATATTCGATGAAGTCATGTGCGGCTTCCGCTGCGATCTGCGCGGCGCCCAGCACTTGTACGGCATCCACCCCGATATGACCTGCCTGGGCAAGATTATCGGCGGTGGTCTGCCCGTAGCTGCCTACGGCGGCCGTGAAGACATCATGCGCTGCGTATCGCCGGACGGTCCGGTCTATCAGGCCGGCACGCTGAGCGGCAATCCCCTGGCCATGACAGCCGGCCTGGCTACGCTCGCCATCATCACTGACGATCCGGACTATACGGATCGGGCCGCAGCAAAGACGACACAGCTTATGGCTGGCTTCCATGACGCCGCTGCCGCTGCTGGCATACCTGTCCAAATCCATCACAGCGGCACCATGTTCGGCCTGTTCTTCAGCAATGCTGCCGTATATGACTACGATACCGCCGCCGCTGCCGATCAAGACCAATTCCGCACCTGGTTCCTATCCATGCTGGAACAAGGCATCTACCTGCCGCCATCCCAATTTGAAACGTGCTTCATGTCAGGTGAACACTCTGATGACGATATACAAAAAACCATCGCTGCTGCCAAGAAAGCCTTCCAAACGGTAGCTATGAATAAAGTACTTTTCTAAGATATTGATGCCCTGCGCCACAACCCTTATCAGACTCCGCCACCGTATGAAAAATTATTAGGCGATTTCAAGGGGGCCTATTCACGCCGAATCAATATCCAGCACTGCTTGATCTATGAAATCATAGAAGTGGAAAAGGCCGTCAAAATTATCAGCCTGTGGACCCATTATGGCAATTAAGTACTTCCAAACTACTCATTTAGTCAAAAATAATATCAAAAACAGTGAAACATGTTGCCAACGCAACAACGTTTTGCTGTTTTTTTTGTTACGATAATCTTATACTGCATATGTAATTAAGTGCATTATTTCACATAATTTAAATTCTAATGTTTTAAGAAAGAAGGGACACATATGGGTTTTCAACTGACCAAGGCGGGAATGGATTCGTTGCTGCAGCAATGGTCTGCCACGTATGACATCTACGCACCCAAGGTTTTTGCCGGCGGTGGCCGCTTCTCCGATACGGACTGCATCCGCTACGGTAAAATCAATACAGCCGCTGAAATAGTATGGGACAAAAAATCGCTGTATTCATTCAAAGAAGTCCTCATGCCGATTTCTCAAACGTTATTCTATTTTATGGAAAACGAATGCAAAGAAGCAGACGGCCCCAAAAAAGGCGCCATCGTATTCCTGCGCAGCTGTGATCTCCACGCAGTCCAGCGCCTGGACGATATGTATCTGAACAATGGCCCCACCGATTACTATTATGCCCGCATCCGCGACCGCATCAAATTCGTACTCATGGGCTGCTCCTCCTCCTTCGAAAATTGCTTCTGCGTCAGCATGGGTTCCAACGAATCGGATAACTACAACCTGGCCGTCAACGTAACTGCCGACGGCTATACAGTCGACTGCAAAGACAAGACATGGACGGAAATGGTAAAAAGCGCAGCCACGGCGGAACAAGACGTCGTACCGGATCATGTCACGGAAAACGCCATCACGGTGACGATTCCCAAGAACCTGAGCATCAAAGTCAATGACAGCACCATGTGGAACGAATACGATTCGCGCTGCATCAACTGCGGTCGCTGCAACTTTGTCTGCCCGACGTGCACGTGCTTTACCATGCAGGATCTGTTCTACTCCGAAAACGGCAATGCCGGCGAACGGCGCCGCGTCTGGGCCTCCTGTATGGTCGATGGCTACACGGATATGGCCGGCGGCGTCACCTATCGCGACAAGAACGGCCAGCGCATGCGTTTCAAAGTCCTGCACAAAGTCCTCGATTACCGCCAGCGCAACGGCTATGATATGTGCGTCGGCTGTGGCCGCTGCGACGATGTATGTCCCGAATACATTTCCTTCTCCCACTGCATCAACAAGCTGGGAAAAGCGATGGAAGAGGTGTCGAAATGATGATAACCAATGAATACATCCCTTTTATTTCCAAACTCACAGAGCTCATCAAGCATACAGATATGGAATATACGTTCCGCCTGACCTGCAAAGGCAAGGTCAAACCGGGACAGTTCTTTGAAGTATCTATCCCCAAATACGGCGAAGCACCGATTTCAGTCAGCGGCGTCGGCGACGGCACGATCGATTTGACCATCCACCGCGTCGGTACGGTCACCGATGAAATCTTCAAGCGCCACGTAGGAGATACATTTCTCCTGCGCGGTCCCTATGGCAACGGCTTCGACCTCGATTTGTTCCGCAATAAAGAAATCATCGTCGTCGCCGGTGGCACGGGCGTAGCCCCCATCCACGGCGTCGTAGATTATTTTGCCTATCATCCGGAGGAATGCAAGAAGCTGACGCTCATCGCCGGTTTCCGCAATCCCGAAGAAACACTGTTCGTAGAAGATTTGAAACGTTGGCAGAAGACGATCAATCTCATCGTCACCTATGACCAAGCCGATGAAAACTCTGGGTATCAAGTAGGCTTGGTCACCAAGTATATGCCCGACCTGAAAATAGATGACATCGACAACACCGAAGCCATCGTCGTCGGCCCGCCGATCATGATTAAATTCGCCGCTGAAGCCTTGTTCAATTTCGACTTCCCAGAAGAACATATCTGGATTTCCCAGTCGCGTAAGATGTGCTGCGGCTTAGGAAAATGCGGCCACTGCAAGGTCGGCGATGTGTATATCTGTCAGGATGGTCCCGTGTTCAACTACACCAAGGGCCGCACGCTCATTGATTAGGAGGCCAGTCGTCATGGATATCAACGTTAAAGCTTTAAAAAAGAATGCATTTCGCATCACCAAGGAACGGGGCTTGACCGCCTCTCGTATCCGCGTACCCGGCGGCCATCTCGATGCTGTATATCTCGGCCAGATCCAGGAAATCGCTGAAACCTACGGCAACGGCACGGTCCACATCACGAGCCGCCAAGGGTTCGAAATCCCCGGTATCCCCTTTGAAAAAATGCCAGAAGTCAACGCTGCCCTGCAGTCCATCATCGAAGGCACACAGGTCAATCAGGACGAACCGGGCCACGGCTACCCTGCCTCAGGTACGCGCAATATCACGGCCTGCGTCGGCAACCGTGTCTGCCCGTACAGCTGTTACGATACGTCGGCATTTGCCCAGCGCATCGAAAAGGCCATATTCCCACACGACCTGCATTTCAAGGTCGCCCTCACAGGCTGCCCCAATGATTGTGCCAAAGTGCGCATGCACGATTTCGGCATCATGGGCATGACTGAACCGCAGTTCGAAGCCGATCGCTGCATCAGCTGCGGCGCCTGCATCAAGCGCTGCCAAAAGAAATCCGTCGGCGCCCTGGAAGCCGTAAAATTCCGTCCCCATCGCGATGCCGATAAATGCATCGGTTGCGGCGAATGTGTCCTGGCCTGCCCCAACATGGCTTGGACGCGGAGCGAAACCCGCTATTTCCGCCTGACCTTACTCGGCCGGACTGGCAAAAAAAATCCTCGCCTGGGCGAGGACTTCATCAAATGGGCCGATGCCGACAGCATCGTCAAGATCATTACCAACACCTATGATTATGTAACGAAATACATCGACCCCAACGCCCCTGGCGGCAAAGAACATATCGGCTATATCGTCGACCGTACAGGCGTGGAAGAATTCCTGCGCTGGGCACTGAAAGATGTCAATTTACCGGCCAAAGCCGAAGTATACAGCCCGCTCTACTGGAAGGGCGTCAAATACGGCTGCTTAAAATAGGACTACAGGAGGAACTATCTGTGTTTTCTGATGAATATACCGCCTCGGCCGCTGCGGCCAAGGCCAAAATCACCATGCTAAAAAATAATCCCCTGGGCTATTTTGCAGCATCTGCTTTAGCCGGAGCCTATATCGGTTTTGGCATCCTGCTCATATTTACGATTGGCGGCATGTTGGGAAACCAACCCTACACGAAGGTCGTCATGGGACTATCCTTCGGGATTGCCCTGAGCCTGGTCGTCATTGCCGGCGCTGAATTATTTACGGGAAATAATTTCATCATGGCCAGCGGCGTATTTAACAAGACTATCGGCGTATCCGATGTCATCAAACTCTGGGCCGTGTGTTATGCCGGAAACTGGGTCGGCGCTGTCCTGCTGTCGCTGGCGTTCTATGGAGCGCTGGGCCCTACAGGTAGTGTAGGCCAGTTCATCGCCGCCGGTGCTGCCGCCAAGATGGCTCTGCCGCCGCTGGCATTATTCCTGCGCGGCGTCCTCTGCAACATCCTCGTCTGCCTGGCCGCCTGGTGCGGATTCCGCTGTAAATCGGACAGTGGCAAGCTGATTATGATATTCTGGTGCTTGTTTGCCTTCATCACATGCGGCTTTGAGCACAGTATCGCCAACATGACCTTGCTGACCGTATCCCTGCTGGCTCCGTTTGAAGCAGCCGTCAGCGTATCGGGATATGTCTACAACCTGTTCTTCGTCACCTTAGGCAACATCGTCGGAGCCGTCTTGTTCCTGGCCATTCCCTATGGCTGGATTGCCCGCAATACGATACAAAAACAAGAAACACTATAAATTCAATGCAGCCGCACCGCCTACATCCCCCAGGCAGCGGCTGCATTTTTATTTAGTCACCCTTGTAAATTAAAACCACTATTGCACCATCGCCATATTATTGCATAGCCGTAGTATTTCTCGTATAATGAAGGCAGAACGAGGTGAACTACTATGCAAGATTATATCGATGAAATTGTAGATATGCCATTGTTTTCGAGAATACAACGAGATAAATTGCCGACGATGCTGCAATGTTTGGGCGCATCGCCCCGTTCTTACCGCAAAGGTTCTTATATCACGTTGGCCCGGGATTCCATCCAATATGTCGGCGTCGTCCTAGATGGCGGCGTCCAGATGATCAAAGAAGACATCTGGGGTGACAAGACGATATTAGTGTTCATGAAACGGGGAGAACTGTTCGGCGAAACATTTTCCTGCGGCAGCATGATGGGGGCGACCGTATCTTTCTACTCTGCTGAGAATACGCGCGTGCTCTTTCTGCCGTTCTACAAAATGATCAATTCCTGTACCATGGCCTGTGAATTCCATCACCGCCTGATTGAAAACATGGTACGGCTCATCGCTGCAAAAAACGTCCAATTGATGGAAAAAGTGGAAATCACGGCCAAGAAAACGTTGCGCAAAAAGATACTGACATATCTTTCCTTTCAATCTGACCGTGCCGGCAGCCGTTCCTTTACGTTGCCTATCAGCCGCACAGAGCTTGCCGAATATATCTGTGCCGACCGCACAGCCTTGGCGCGAGAATTGACACACATGAAGGAAGAAGGCATCATAGATTTCCACCACAACGATTTCAAGATTCTGTAATTTAAATAGGCAAATCAACTATTTCAGTAATTGATAAAAGGAGGCACACTTCACATGGAAATAATCCGCTCCGTCTGCCCTTATGATTGTCCCGATACCTGCGGTCTGCTACTCCATAAAGAAAATGGCCGTGTCGTCAAAGTGACCGGTGACCCACAGCACAGCTTCACGCGCGGTACACTCTGTCCCAAGATGGCCCATTACGAACGCACAGTGTATTCAGACCGGCGTCTGACGACGCCCCTGCGCCGCAGCGGTCCCAAGGGAAGCGGCGACTTTACACCCATATCCTGGAATGAGGCCATCGCCGAAATTGCCACTCACTGGAAAGCGATTCTCCAATCTGACGGCGGTGACGCTATCCTGCAATATTTCTACGCCGGCACGATGGGCCTGGTCCAGCGCAATACACCCAGTGCCTTGTTCAATGCCCTGGGGGCCGGCCATACGCTGAATACGATTTGTTCCCCTGCCAAGGGTAACGGCTATAAAGCGGTCATGGGCGGCACCATATCCATGCGTCCCCAGGAAGCTCAGCAAAGCGATTTGATCCTCCTGTGGAGCGTCAGCACCTTGGCCACAGACATCCATTTCGTCCACGACATCGACGAAGCCCGCAAGAACGGCGCCAAAGTCTGGCTCATCGATACCTATGAAACGCCGACAGCCAAAATCGCCGACAAAACATTCCGCGTCCAGCCCGGTACAGACGGGGCCCTGGCCCTGGGCATCATGCATATCCTGGACCGGGACGGCCTGACTGACGCGGCGTTCCTGAATCAATACGTCCAAGGCTGGAACGAACTGGCCCAGACGATATTGCCCAAATACCCACCGGCAACAGTCAGTGCCATTACGGGTATCTCCGCGGCTGACCTGGAATACTTCGCCCACACCTATGTAGCCGCAAAAGCGCCGTTCATCCGCCTCGGCAGCGGCCTGTCCCGCTACGGCAACGGCGCTACGACAGTACGCCTCGTCAGCTGCCTGCCTGCATCCATCGGTGCCTGGACTCGCCCCGGCGGCGGTATGTTTACCGGTTCAGCTACGGGCACGGCTTTTGACGTCGCCGTCGTTACAGGCGAACAGTTGCGGCCTCACGCCGTCCGGGCCGTCAACATGAACCAGATTGGCGACGCTTTGTGCGACACGACGGATAATCCCATCAAGAGCATCTACATATACAATTCCAATCCGGCCTGCACGGCACCGGATCAAAACCGCGTAATCCAAGGACTGTCTCGGGAAGATTTGTTCACCGTCGTCCACGAACGGTTCCTGACCGACACGACCCGCTATGCCGACATCGTCCTGCCGGCGACGAGTTCCCTGGAACACGACGATATCTATTCCTGCTACGGCCATTACACGGCTCAACGGGCCTTTGCCGCCATCGAACCCTTAGGCGAAGCCAAATCCAATTGGGACGTAACCTGCCTTTTAGCCCAGGCCATGGGCATTACCGACCCGTTCTTCCAACAGACAGCGGCCGAACTCATCGACAAAATCGTCGACACGACAGCCAAATGGCCCGTTCCTTTTGACCGGGAAGCCCTGCGCCGCGGCGAAGGTGTCGAACTGCCCCTGCCGTCAGATTATAAAATGAACTTCAAGACGCCGTCCGGTAAGATTGAAATACTCAATCCAGCAGAAAAAATGCCCTTGCCCGACTATTTTCCGGCCTACGGCGACGACGCCGAATTCTGGCTCGTCAATGCCCCCGATGCCCGCATCCTCGACTCGTCCTTCAATGAACGGGATGAGCTGACGAAAAATAACACCATGGTACTGCTCATGAACCCTGCTGACGCGGCCCGCCACGGACTACGCGACGGCCAACCTGTCATAGCGTCCAATGAACGGGGCAAAGCATCCTTCACCTTGAAAATCAGCGAAAAGACAGCACCTGCTGTCGTCGTTACCGAAGGCGTATGGTGGATCGAACACACTGGCGGTGACCGCTCCGTCAATGCCCTGACCGCCCAGCGCTTGACCGATCATGCCGCCGGCAGCACATTCTACGACGTCAAAGTCGATGTCACTGCTGCACAATAAAGGAGACCCCTATGAACATGCATACCCTCTCAAAAAAATTGCTCCTGGCCGTATCATTGCTGGTCCTCACAGGGATTTCCCTGCCCCAGGCCCTGACCATAGGAGATACAGCTATATCACCACAATGGCAGTCCTATTGCCGCCATAGCAATCACAAAACAGATTCCCACCATACTCAACACCACGATGCGGACTGTGACCAGCCAGCAACCGATCAGGACAAGCAATACTCTGACTACGCAGTGAACGTATAATAACGAAATATTTTCATATAATACAGGGGCTGTCGCAAGCAATGATTTTTCACTGCTGCGGCAGCCCCTTTGTCGTAATGTTCACACATATCGTCGGCTTCATGATAGCGATATGGCTATGTATGGGATATGAGATACATTTTAATTACAATGTATCGTAGTAAATCCTAGAAACAGGCTGGAAATATAATATAAGGGTTGGCCTGAATCCAGGGTAAATATTGATTGTGGGCCAGGGCTATGGGTAGATTTTGGAAACCTAGAGCTCTTAAGGCTCCCTTGCTAAGGGGAGCTGGCTCCGGACATGCTTTTCGTCCGGAGACTGAGGGGTTCTTCCCAGCGGCTTCGCCGCGGCAATAACTAAAGCTCAGAGTTTTTATTTTT
>Ga0163159_1001608_pt1 | contig 21269 bp, 1 predicted proteins | sample BioMet9_FD_108702 | JGI IMG/M metagenome (GOLD analysis project Ga0163159, IMG submission 108702) | Microbial communities from bioreactor (seeded with sewage sludge) at Lawrence Berkeley National Lab, California, USA - Biofuel... | ecosystem: Engineered > Bioreactor > Anaerobic > Unclassified ... | reverse complement strand
GAAGGCCGTTATATTCAGGGATACCTTTTATTTCTAACTGCCTGTTAATACCCTGCAGCAGGTTAGAAACATAATCATTATTATTACCTTGCCCGGCTTCACCTGAGATACCTTCATTAATCTTCCCGGTCTGGTTGGTTTTCTTTATGCCTGTTATTTCAGGATATTTCTCCATCTTATCATAGTATGGAATCCATATAGAATTATTCCTGATTGCTGCTGTGTTGTTATAATTTCCTGACAGCATTAATGAAACAGCTTTTTTATAAAACCCTTTTGGCGGTTTACTGTCTGATGTAGAATAGTCATAGAAATAACAATTTACATTACTAAGCTCATCCGGTATAGACTTTACAAAACCATATATTGCAGCTTTAGCCGGTGAAATATTTTCTTCCCCTGTAATGCTGAAAACATTTCCGGCAGTTACAGCCAGATTAAGTTTTATATCTTTAAAAGCTATGTAATCTAAAATGCCGGTAATACTTAAACAATGGCTAAGTATATAGTTGTTCTCGTTATTCTTATCATCACTTACAAGAGGATAGATAATGTTAATACTCCCGGTATTAATTCCCTTTAAAGCCTTAATAATAGAATCCCATCCTGATAGATTATCCATTTCGGCATTTCCTGTACTGCCATGAATACTAAGGATTTTGTATTTACCGCCTGTTAAAGATATAGCCTCGCTGATATCACTGGTGTCATTCCCTGAATTATCAGCAATAATTATGAATAATGAATCAGAAGAGTTATGGTTTACAGATGAGGAGACATAAGTTTTCTTCCAGGTTAATACAGCGGGAAAATCAGGTGTATCTTCCCCGGCAGAACTGCCGGCCTTTTCATCAATCCAGTATCTTTTATGTTCAAAAGGATAGCCCCGCAGAGATACTTTGCAAGGTTTGCAGCCCTCAAAGAGATTCTTAAATTCTATGGTAGTACCGTTTACCCATAGTTTTGACAGTGTACTTAGAAAGAATGTATAATCATCTGCAGTATCATAAATATTTTTCATTACTGAACTGACAGTAATCTTTTTCTTCTCTTCATGGTTTACGGACCTCAATACATAACCTGTGAGATTCTGCCCCGGGCCAATCTCTATGAAATTGTTATACTGCTCGTCAATAAGCTTCCTGATTCCGTCATAAAACCTGACTGTTTCAGTTGAATGAGAAGATGCATATTCTGTTCCGGCTATTTCTTCATACAAAAGCCAGTTACCGGTAAGGTTGGAGATTACAGGAATTTCAGGCTGGTTAACCTGTACGCTTTGCCAGGCTTTTTTTAGTTCATCTGTTTTTGATAAAAGTAATTTGGAATGAAAAGCCTTTTGAGATTTTACAGCTCTGAATAAAATATTTTCTTTCTTAAGTATATCTTTAAGTAAATCAATATCTTCTTGACTGCCTGCAATAACGCATGATTCTGCATCATTGACAGCGGAAAGTGATAATGCCGGAGTTAAAAATTTTGCGATTTTCTGCTGACTGCAGTCGATCGTGAGCATTTCTCCGGACGGAGCACTTTCCAGAATTTCAGCCCGCTTCGTTACGAATGTTAAAGCATCACGCAGAGTTAAAGCTCCTGATACACATAAGGCGGTATATTCACCGATTGAATGTCCGGTAACTGCTGCAGGTTTAATCCCAAGTGACAGCATTAACTGTGCAAGGGCATACTCTATAGAAAATATAGCAGGATGTGCATAAATAGTTTTATTAAGCAGTGTGTCTTCATCACTGCCGGAGCCCTTTACCATTCTGAAGAAATCTATTCCTGTTCCTTCTGTATTCTCACTTTGATTAATGCCCTTAGGGTAAATAATCTCTAAAAGATTTTTCCCGGTTATTCCATTAAATATATCTGAGCATTTTTCAAGGTTCTCTCTGAATACTTTACTTTTTGAGAGCAATCCCGCTGCCATATTTTCATAATGAGATCCAAGTCCGGAAAACATAAATACTGTTTCATTTTTTGGATTTGCAGAATGCCCGGCAAAACTGCTGATAGTAATCTTGTTATTATTTATAAGAAGCGCTTTCCTGTATGGAAATACTTTTCTGCCTTCGGCAAAAGTATAAGCAATGTTGGAAATTCTATGCTGATTCTTTTTTACTTCATCCAGCACAAGAGAGCAATAGGTATCAAGTGCTGAAGGCGTTTTAGCTGATACCGGAATAATGTATGGATGAGCCGGACAAGGTTCAGACTGAACAGGTTCAGGTTCCTGAAGTATTACATGAGCATTTGTTCCGCCCATTGCAAATGAGCTTACGCCGGCCCTGCGGGGATATTGTTTAACTACCCAGTCGGACAGGCTCTTATTAATATAAAAGGGGCTGTCTTCTATTTTTATTGTCTTATTTGCGCTTTCAAAATGCAGAGAAGGAGGTATCTGTTTATTCCTTAATGCAAGAACAGTTTTAATAAATCCGGCAATACCGGCAGCGCTATCAAGGTGCCCGAAATTTGATTTAACAGAGCCAAGTGCGCAAAATGATTTTTCATGGTTCCCGGCAAAAGCTTTTTTAAGTGCAGCAATTTCGATAGGATCGCCAAGTTTTGTAGCTGTCCCGTGTGTTTCAATATAAGATATACTTTCAGGTTCAATATCAGCAAGATGAAGCGCCTCTGAAACAGCAATGCTTTGTCCATCAATACCGGGAGCAGTGTACCCAACTTTTACTGAACCATCGTTGTTAACTGCTGAAGCAAGAATTACTGCGGATATATTGTCTTTATCATTTATTGCATCTTCAAGTCTTTTCAGAATAACAACACCTGCGCCGCTGCCACTGATTGTACCTGCAGAAGAAGAATCAAATGTTCTGCAGTGCCCATCAGGCGAAGCAATACTTTCCGGGTTATAGAAATATCCCTCACCCTGGTTCGAATGAATTGTTACACCACCGGCAAGAGCCATATCACAGTGATAGTCCAGTAAACCCTGGCATGCAAGGTGTACTGCTACAAGTGATGAAGAACATGCGGTTCCCACAGCAATTGACGGCCCCTGAAAATTCATTGCATAAGACACACGTGAAGGAATATGATCTTTGTCATTTCCCAGCAGGGCTGATATTCCTCCGACAGAGTCAATTAACTCCCTGTTTCTTAGCAGATTGCGTAAAAGATATGTGCTTATACTGGCACTTGCATAAACTCCTGTTCTGCCATCAATTCTGTCCACATCATAGCCTGCGTCTTCAACTGCATGCCATGCACATTCAAGAAAAACTCTGCTTTGCGGGTCAAGCAGTTCTGCTTCTCGCGGAGAAAATCCGAAGAATTCAGCATCAAACTTATCTGAATCTTCCAGCACTCCAAATGCCCGGACAAGTGAGGGGTTTTTTACATCATCCGGGTTAACGCCATGTCCTAATGCTTCATCTTCAGAAAAAAAGCTGATTGATTCCACACCATTTTTAAGATTTTGCCAGAACTCATTAATATTCTTTGCTCCCGGAAACCTGCACGCCATTCCTATTACAGCAACTGCATCCTGCATATTGTAAATATTTTTGTTATTCATTATTTCTGTCCCTGTTTCCATTGCCTGCAGACCTTCTTCTTCTTGCATTTTTTTGTGCATCTGTTCTTGTTTTTATTGAAGTATTATCCTTCTCTGATACAGACTCGTCCTTACTTTTTATATACTCTGCAAGAAGAGATATTGTTGGATAACGGAAAAGGTCAACAACTTCAAGCCGGCCCTGGGCGAATTTATCCAGCTCAGCATGAACTCTTATTATTGATAGAGAATTTCCTCCAATATCAAAAAAATTATCATTTATTCCCAAATTATCAGCCTCTAATATGTTACTCCATATATCTGCAATTTTCTTTTCAAGTTTATTCCGGGGTGTAATAACCTTTTCGCCTGAACCGGAAGGCTTTGCTTCAGGGAGGAGTTTTCTTTCAATTTTTCCATTAGGGTTAAGCGGGAATTTTTCCATCCCGATTATACATGCAGGAATCATATAATCTGCAAGCCTGTTTTTCAATTCCTGCCTTATATATGCTTCGTTAAATTTACTCATATCAGTAAAAACTATATAGGCTGCAAGAAATTTACTTCCGGCTGTTGACTCTTTTACCAGCACAAGGCTTTCCTTTACTCCTTCAATCCTGTTAATAACCGATTGTACTTCGCCCGGTTCAACTCTGAAACCGCGTATTTTAATCTGGAAATCATTACGTCCCTGGAATTCAATATTACCGTCTTTTAGCCATCTGCCAAGGTCGCCTGTCCTGTAATACCTTTCATTACCATGTGTTAACCTGTTATTAACATAAATAAACTTTTCGGAGGTAATAGCTGTTTTGTTAAGGTATCCGTCTGCAAGGCAGTCGCCGCCTAAAAGTATTTCACCGGTAATGCCTGCAGGGACAGGATTCATGTTTTTATCTACAACAAGAATCCTGGTATTGGTAATTGGCTTTCCTATTGGGATAGAATTATACAGGCTGCCGTTATATTCTTTTGTCCTGAAATATGAAACAACGTGAGCTTCTGTTGGCCCATAAAAGTTAATTAATTCTGTATCGGTACCGGCAAAGCTTTTTTCAAATCTCTCAACAATATTAAGGTTAAGTATCTCACCGCTGACGAATATATATTTTAAATTAGTATTTCTTATGCTGTCCGGATTACTTTCAATATATTCCAGAATCATTGTAAGCATTGATGGAACCATGTGCAGTGAAGTAACCGGGTATTCAACAAGAGCCTTAACAATTTTTGAAGGATCGCGCTCGTCGCCATGTTTTAGTACACATACCGATGTGCCGTTAACAGCCCATGCATATAATCCCCATATTGACATATCAAATGTATATGGGTTCAGGAATAATATCATTTCATCTTTTACCGGGTACTTTTCCCGCAGCCATGTTATAAGGGTCATAATTGGCCTGTGGGGCATAAGAACTCCTTTAGGTTTCCCGGTTGAGCCGGAAGTATAAAGGAGAAATAACGGGCTTTTCCCTGTAATATCAGGGAGAGAAATGCTTTTTACAGTTGAATTAATTGCAGCTATATCATCAATAACAATAATATTACCTGGATATATATCTTTTACAAAATCAGCAAATCTGGCTTCACATAAAACGACAGAACAATTGCTGTCATCAAATATGTACTTCGCCCTGTCAGAGGGGGCATAAGGATCAGCGGGGACATACCCGCACCCCGCTTTAATTATTGACATTACGGCTGTAATCATATTTTCGTTTCGTTCAGAAACAACACCTGCAAGGCTGCCAGGTTTACAGCCGGTATCAATAATTGCCTGTGCAATTTTGTCAGTATTTACATTAACCTGCTGATAAGATAATGAAGGTTTGGCCTTATCAGTAAATACTATTGCTGTTTTGTCTTTTAAGGCTTTGCTGCGTTCGGCAAATTCAGAAACAACATTTAGAGTATTCTCTTCATACTTTTTATGTGTATCATTAAAGCTATTTAACAAATCTGACTCAGCATCATCAACAAGATTTATATCATTCAATAAAATGTCAGGGTTACTGATAATTGTATTAAGTAGCAGCCGGAAATGCCTTTCCATACGGGCAATTGTTTCGGGGCTGAATAAACGTGAACAATACTCAAAAGTCAGGTTTATTTTGTCAGCTTCTTCATTGCAATGAAGAGTGAGGTCAAACCGTGATATTCTGTTATGAAGTGTATAAGGCTCAACTTTCAGCCCTTTCATTTCCTGTGAAGAAAAGTCAATGTTTATATAAACAAACATCACATCAAACAGGGGATTTCGGCTTATATCCCGTTCAATTTTCAGGTCTTCAACAAGGTCTTCAAACTGGTAATCCTGGTTTTCAAACGCAGAGAAAAAATTGTCCTTTACACTGTTCAGAAACTGTCTGAAAGTAATACCCGATTCCGGTTTGTTTCGTAATACCACAGTATTGGCAAACATGCCGACAATATTTTTAAGCTCATCGTATTTACGTCCCGCAGTAGGAGTGCCTAAAGTTATATCTTCCTGCCCGCCATACTTTGACAGCAGGACATTGAATACTGATAAAAGAGTTACAAAAAGAGTTGTTCCGTTATCAGCGGCAAGTATTTTTAACTCATCTAATTGTTTTTGGCTAATATCAGATGTAAGGGCATCTCCCTCATAGCTTTGAACTGAAGGGCGTTTATAATCATACGGCAGATTCAAAACCGGCCGTTCACCTGATAAACTGCTGCACCAGAATTCCTTTTGTTTAAGGAGAGAATCTTCAGCAACTGTGTCGTTCTGCCAAACAGAATAGTCTTTATATTGAAGCGAAGCCTGAGGCAGTTCTGTGCCGTTATATAAGAGGCTTAGTTCCTTAAATATAATACTCATAGAAACAGCATCGGATACTATATGATGAACATCTATAAGTAATATATTATCATTTCCTGATTTTTTAATGCCTGCTCTTATTAAAGGAGGATTTCCAAGATCAAAAGGGCGGTAGAATTTATCTTCATCAGTGACATTTTCGAGTACAAACTTTATATCCGAAACATCAATTATTTTCTGCACCGGCTGTCCATTTTCAAGAATGAATGAAGTTCTCAGCGATTCATACCTGCTTAATAGCTTTATAAACGACTCTTCAAGCCTTTTTTTGTCAGGATTTCCTTTAAGTACAATAGCAGTGCGGATATTATATGCAAGGTTATCTTTTTCAATATTATATAAAAGGAAAAGTCTTTTTTGCGCTGAAGATAATGGATAGAAGGCAGAAGGAGCTGCCGGTACAATTGTAGAATATTTTTCAACTGCTTTTTGCCCGACTAAAACGGATATGTTTTTAATTGTTGGAGTCTTAAGGAATTCAGCAAGCGGAATTTTTACGCCTAGTTTTTTGTGAATAACAGATATTACAGATGTGGCTTTTAATGAATCTCCGCCAAGTTCGAAGAAATGATCATTTATGCCTATTCCTGATATGCCGAAAAATTCTTCCCAGATTTCACACACTGCCTGTTGAATTTTATCTGCAGGCTTTTTGTAGGCAGTAAGCAGAAATGGCCGGTCCTTATACCTCTTATTCGTTTCTTTTTCAGTATGAGTGTCTTTATACAGGTTTCCAAGCCATTTTTTAATTTCGCTGTTTAAGTTTCTTTTTGAAATAATAACAGAATCAAAGCCGAAATCATAATCTGTTTCAGAGAGAATTTTAATTCCATCTTCTGAAGTAATGGCAGTATTCCGCGGCCCTTCATACATTGAAGAAAGGTAATCTTCAAAGAACCAGCCATCCCATACCAACGCAAACCACCTTATGTTGCCTTCTTTATTTTTATGTGTTACAAATGATTCGACAACTGTATTTGCTGCTGAGTATGCCGCAAAACCTATACCTCCAAGTAATGATGAAACAGATGAAGAAACGATTACAGTACCCGGGTTATATTTCTTTGAAAGTTCTGCAATATTAAGCAGCCCTTTTACTTTTACAGAGAACTGCCTTTCAAGACTGTTGATGGTTAAACGATTTAAAGGGACAGAAATAGAACTGTCATCTGTTGCAGCGGCATTATGTATTATTCCGTCAATATGCCCGTAGTTATCAAGAGCATATTTAAAAGCTTTTTCCATCTCGTTTATTTCAGATACATCAGCACTGATGTAATGAACTGCCGCCCCGGCATTTTCAAATATCTTTAGCCTGCTGATTATTTTATCCTGGCTGCTTCCGGGAATTACATCCTTTGGCTCAGGGCTCTCAGGAAGTTTTGTTCTTCCGGTAATTATAAGCACCGGTTGATACTTTTCAGAAAGATAAGAAGAAATTACGCTTCCAACATTTCCGGCACCCCCGGTAACTATATAAACGCCATTCTTTTTAAATACTGGCTTTGTTCCGATAGAAACAGACATTCCCTTGTTTTCAAGCCATGGGGACCATCGTTTTTTATTTCTGTAAGCAATATGCTGTGAACCGGTCTCATCACTTAATTCATAATTTAATTCCCTGTATACAGCATCAGCATAATAATTCAAATTATTATGTCTTATATCATAATCCAGTTCAATGCATATTGTTTTGAACCCGGCATATTCCTGCGGGATTACTTTAACGGCAGATAATAGGGGGGAATCCGTTGTGTTAATTTCTTCTGTGCCGGTAATATCGGACAGGCTTCCTGTTACAACTGCAATAGAGAGATTCTCAATGGAATTAGCAGATGCGGCCTTTGCAATATATATAAGGCTCATAAAGCTGACTGACTGGCGGTTAATTAACTCCTCATAATTCAGTTCGCTTTTATTAGTACCTGATGCGATAGTGTGAAGTACTTTATCCGGAACAAAACCTTCTTTTACCAGTTGTTCAAATAAAGTGAAATAATCTTCCTCGGCAGCAGGGTTGATGCAATATGGTTTATCTGCCATTTGAGAAAAACAATCACCGGTGTTTACTATCTTTACATTGTTATCAGCATATTTAGCCTTTATTAACGATGTAAGCTCATCATTGCCAGCGAAGATCAGCAGTTTATCATTTGGTTTTATTGTAACTTCCGGGGCAGGGGATTGTTTCCACTGTTTTATATAATACCATCCGGCAGGCCTGATATCTGTTTCTTTTCTTAGCAGCCTGTCAGTGGAATAAATTATTTTATCAAACCTGTATGTGGGAAGAGAAGTACGCCTGCCGGGTTTATTCTCTATTATATTATTCCAGTTAAGCGGGACACCAAGGCACCATAATACAGCAATCTTTTCATAAAAATACCTGTTAAATTCTGTTTCTTCTTTTGGATGAGGAATAACATTAACTGCAGTAAACTTATTTTCAGCAGCAGATATATTCTTTATAAAAGTAGACAGTACTGAACCGGGTCCTGCTTCAATAAGCAATAAAGGATTGCTGTCCGAAGCAAGTCCCGAAATACCTTCAGAAAATCTTACCGGGTTTAATAAATGTTCTTTCCAGTATGATTTTGGAAGTATTTCTCCCTTATCGGTAAACCGGCAGTCAAGATTTCTTAATACGGGTATTTCAGCTTCATTATGAGTGATGCTATCTAAAACAATATCAAGTTCATTAACAGCCCCACTCATAAGCGGTGAGTGTGAAGGAAAATCAATATGCAGTATCCTGCTTTCTATACTCTCAGATTCCAGGAATGAATGAAGATTATTTATTGAGTCTTCAGTCCCTGAAATAATAAAATGTATATCACTATTAATTGCAGCAATAGTTACTTCATTGCCGTGGCTGTTAAAAATATTTACCAGTTCAGTAATTGTTTCTTTATTACTCACTGCACTAAGCATGCGCCCTTTAACTTTGCCGGATAACTTTCCCCGCGCAATCACAAGCCGGACAGCATCTTCAGGTGATAAAATTCCTGCTAGGCAGGAAGCAGTATATTCGCCCAGACTGTGCCCGGTTACAAATGATGGAACAATGCCAAAACTTATAAGCATTTTTGCCAGGGAAAACTCAAATACAAACAGGGAGCAGTGGGCAGATACAGTTTCCTGTATAAATGTTTTGCTCTCCCTGTCATTTTGGGGATATATAACTGAATGAATATTTATTGCCGGATCAAACTTTCGGAATAATTCATCACATATATCAAACCATTTCCTGAATTCAGGCTGTGACTCATACAAATCACGTCCCATATTTATATACTGTGTTCCCTGGCCGGGGAACATAAACCCAATTTTAGTACCGCTCAGAACTTTATTATATGAGTTATTCTCCAGGGCTGTTAACAAATCTTTTATATCTGAACATACAAATGCATTGCGGTATTGAAATGCTTTCCTTCCATTTTGAAGTGTAAAAGCAATATCATTAATATCTATTGAATCATGTTCTGAAACATAGTTTTTAAGAGCTTTAATGTTTTCAGAAAATGCAGAATCAGAAAACGCAGAAACAGGGATAATCTGCAGGCTATTATTCTTCCTGGCTCTCTCATTTGTTTCGGAATACTCTTCAAGAACAACATGAGCATTTGTTCCGCCAATACCAAAGGAACTAACCCCGGCTCTTCGTTTTCCGGCAGCTTGTTTCCACAACCGCACTTTATTTTCAATATAAAACGGAGTCCCTGAAAAATCTATTTTCCTGTTGGCTTCTGTATAATGCAGTGTTGGGACAATAGTTTTATTCTTTAACATTAGTATAGTTTTAATCAGGGAGGCAATGCCGGCAGCAGTGTCTGTATGCCCAATATTTGATTTAACAGAACCTAAAGCAATACTGCCGGGAGCTGCACTGACAAAAGTTTTTTTCAGGGATTCAAACTCAACCATATCTCCCAGTTCAGTGCCGGTGCCATGTGTTTCTATATAACTAATACTTTCAGGCTGAATTCCTTCTGTATTATATATACTTTCGAATAACTCTGCCTGCCCGTCAATACCGGGTGCAGTATAACCGGCCTTATTATATCCGTCATTATTAACAGCGCTTTTCTTAATTACAGCATAGATATTGTCATTATCAGCCAGCGCAGTTTTAAGAGGTTTTAATATTACAACGCCGGCTCCTTTTCCTGCTACAGTTCCGCTTCCATCAGCGCTGAAAGGCCTGCAATGCCCGTCATTGGAAAATACAGAACCTTCCCCGGATATACTTCCGCCAATAAAAGGCAAGGCAAGATTAACACCGCCGCAGACGGCCATTTCACAATTGCCTGCTTTTAATGAACTGCATGCTTCATGTACTGCCGCCAGGGAAGTAGAACATGCAGTATATATATTTATAGAAGGGCCCCTGAGGTTTAATTTATATGATATAAGCGATGCCAGGTTATCTTTACTGCTTAATAAGGATGCAGTAAAAGGGTCAGTACCTTCATATCCGGCAGCAAATTCTTCCCACTTATTATTTTTTGAAGCACCGGCAAACACTCCCACTCGTCCTGTATACGATGCCGGCTGATAACCTGCGTCTTCAAATGCAGACCATACGCATTCATGGAACAGCCTTGCCTGCGGATCCATAATTAATGCTTCATTATCTGTATAACCAAATAATGGTACATCCATAGCCTCCGGGTCAGTTATTACTCCTGCTGCTTTAACATAGGAGTTATTCCCGATTACATTCTCAGGGACTCCCGCCTGTTTTAATTCTTCATTGCTAAAAAAAGTAATGGCCTCAGTCCCACCTGCCAGGAGTTTCCAGAACTCATTTATATCATTTGCTCCCGCAAATCTGCATGCCATCCCAATTACTGCAATATCATCATTATTATTGGCTAAACTGTTTGTCTGAACAGGCTTAACCGAAGAGGTGTTTTTATTTTCCTTAGTATTTAAGGAGTCAATATGTTCTGATAGCTTATTAAGAGATGTATATTTAAGAAAGTCAGCTATAGGCAGGCTTAAATTAAACTCCGCATTAATTTTTCTCTGAATTCTTATAAGGTTTAATGAATTGCCGCCCTGCTCAAAAAAGTTTTTGCCTTCATCAATATCAGAAGTGTTTTTATTCAATACTTCTGCCCATATTTTAAGAATTCTGCCTGAAGTATCATTAAAAATCTGCTTCGTACTGCTGGTACCCTGACTCTTGTATTCAAGTAAGGTTTTATAGTCTGTTTTGCCTGTTACTGTAAGCGGGATACTTCCGATAAAAATATATTCAGAAGGAATCATATATGCAGGCAGTTTTGAATCAAGATATTTATCAAGCACGGTTTTATCAACCGTTTTTTCCATGGTGACAACGAAAGCTTTTAGGTAAAAATTCCCTTCACCGTGCGATTCATCAACTGCTACAACGGCTGATTTTATTCCCGGGTATTGAAGCAAGATTGATTCGATTTCTTCAACTTCAAGCCTTTGTCCTCTAATCTTTACCTGCCTGTCCTTACGCCCGATAAATTCAAGGTTGCCATCACTGCGGAATCTGCCAAGGTCGCCGGTACGATAAATTCTTTCTCCGTCAGAGGTTTCAAAGAACCTGCTGGTGTTCAGAGTTGTATCATTAAGGTAACCCCGGGAAAGGCTTTCTCCGGCAATGCATATTTCCCCAATTGTTCCCGGCGGTAATACCTGGGTTGAATTATATTTAAGAATATAAATACGATTATTGGCTATTGGCTTGCCAATTGGAATGCTTCCTTCATTACCCTTAACCGGGTAAACAGTAGCACAAACTGTATCTTCTGCCGGGCCGTAATTATTATAAATTCTGAAATTCTGAGATGATACATTTTTAAGCTTTTCACCCCCTGTTGTAAGAACCCTTAGAGATTTATTATTCTCCGGTAAAAACTGCTCCACGACAGGTGTTGGAAGATATGCAGATGTAATTTTGTTATCTTCAAAATACTTGTTAAGCCCGGGCATGTCAAGTTTCAATTCATCGGGTATCGTGTAAACAGCGGCTCCCTTTAATAAGGCGGGAAAGATTTCCCATATATTGGCATCGTAATTTATTTCAGCATATTTGGTCAGGCGGTCTTTTTCAGTAACAGAGTAATAATCATTAAACCAGCAGCATAAATTCAGAATTGATTTGTGTCCATAAACAATACCCTTGGGTCTGCCGGTAGTGCCTGATGTAAAAACAATGTAAGCCGGATCTTCAGGAGAAGAAGGTACAGTATTACTGTATAAATCCACAGGGATATCCTGAGAATAAATTATCTCTTTATATGGTATTAATTTACAGCCCGTTTTCAAAATATCAGCTACATTTAATCCGGTTCTTTTGAGGTAATCTTCTGAAGATATAACAATTCCGGCATTAGCGTCTTCGAGCATGGTTATAATTCTATCCCCGGGGGTTTTAAGCGAAACAGGTAGACTTACACCACCGGCTTTTAGTATGCCGAGCATTGCTGCATAAAACTCAGCTATTGGCTCTGTGATGACGGCTATTACCGTGCCTTTTTTTGCACTATTATTTTTAAGATGTAATGCAACGCTGTCTGATAACTTATCAAGTTCTGAATAAGTCAGTTCTTTCCCACCGGCAGCAACAGCGGTATTTGTTGGATATTTTTTTGCTGCAAGACTGAAAAGTGTGTGATAAGGTTCGTTTATATGAAAATCTCTGTATGTATCATTAATACTGTTAAGCAGCGTTTTATCATCTGTGCTGAGAATCTCTGCATTGTTTATAAATCCTGATACTTCATCAGCTTCTTTTATCAGAATTCTTTCAAAATACTCTGCAAGCCTGCTGACAAGGGCAGAATCTGCTTTACGCGGATTGTATGAAATTTTCAGATTATTTTTACCAAGTGTTGCCGATACTGTAAAGTTCAGTGTTGTATTGGTATTCTCAAATCCGCGAATGTCGTATTCAACAGCTCCATTTGCTACCGGGGAAAATTCGTCATAAACCTGTTCGTATTCATTGAAATCAATAAAGTTAAACACAACATCAAACAGAGGGTTTTCAGTCCCGGTTGAAGCTTTTACCAACTTAACAATTTCAGCAAATGGGAAAGCTTCATATTTTTTAATCCTCTTTAATCCCGCAGATATATTTTCTATCAGTTCTTTCCATGTACTGTAGTTTGTATTAGTCCTGAATGGGACAGTGTTCAGAAAACATCCTGCAATTCTATCTCCATCATCTGTAAGCGGACGATTATTTGTTACTATTCCTGCAAGAATATCATCATCACCCGAAAGCATACTTAGTGTGTAAATAAACGCTGAAAAATAGACAACTTTCAGATCTGTGTTTAATTCAATAGCAGTATTTTTTAATTTATCTGTTAAAGCAGAGGGAAGATTAAGATAATATTCTTCAACCGGCATATTATCTGCTGTATTTTCATTAACAGGCAATTCAAGGAATTTATAATCGTCAAGTTCCTTTTCCCAGAATTCCTGTACTTCAGTATCAAGGATTATTATCTTCTGTTCTGCCAGGAAATTTATATAACTATCTGAAAATTGTGTATTGTCCTTAATTTCAGAATTATAACTAATATATATTCCAAGCAGCTCTGTTATTAAGAGAGAGTTGCTCCAGCCGTCAAGCAGCGCATGGTGAAAAGACCAGCACAGCATAACCATACTGCCGGGGCACATAAATACTTTTAATCGCCAGAGAGGGGGAACAGCAGGATTAAATTCTCTTTCCCGTTCGTCTGATATATATGAATTTATTTTATCAATTGCTTCAGTTGAAGTGCTTTTTGATAAATCTTCAAAATCAAATAATTGTGATACCCTGTTATGAATAAACATAACGTCTTCAGGGTAATCTGCAAGATTAAATGATGCCCTTAATATAATATGCTTTGCAACAAGCAGTTCAAATGATTTTACAAACCTTTCAAATGAGAAATCTTCTATATAAAGCTGATATACAAACTGGTCGTGATAAACAGAATCAGAAGCATTCAGTAAGGAGTAATAAAGCATTCCCTTTTGTATACTGCTAACCGGCAAAGCATAATCAATGCCTGTTAAACTGTTCTTTTCTATAAAAGAGGCTGACTCTGCAAGAATAAGCTTCTTCTCTTCTTCTGTCCTTTTTACAAACAGTGAACTGCCGGAGCTGGTGCAAAGCTTTGCCAGGCCGCTGACAGTATCATGCTCATATATTGCCGCAATTGTAATTCCGGCACCTAATGATTTATTTATTTCTCCTGCCAGCTTTAAAGCTTTTATAGAGTCGCCTCCAACTACAAAGAAACTGTCCTCTGTTCCAATCTCAATATTGCCAAGGGTTTTCCTGAAAGCCTCAAGTATAAGCTTTTCGGTTTCATTATAAGGTTGTTTTACCTGGTTCCTTCCGGCAGAAGTAAGCTGCAGCAATGCTTTCTTGTCAGTTTTTCCGTTTACAGTTAACGGAATATTTCCAACCTTTATAAAAGATGACGGAAGCATATATGCGGGAAGTAAAAACGAAAGTTCTTTGTATACTTCACTTTCTGAAATGCCGGTATCTGCTGTATAATAGGCTTTGAGAGTTATTGCCTCATCTTTTTCTGCAGCGAGAACAACCGCGTCTTTTATTCCTTTTATTTTTAATAAAGCATTTTCAATTTCATTTAATTCTACTCTGAATCCCCGGATTTGAACCTGGTTATCCATTCTGCCCAGGTATTCTATATCGCCGTTCTCAAGCATTCTGCCAAGGTCGCCGGAAAGATAACACCTTCCGTATAGTAGTATATTACTAAACCGGGTTTCAGTTAATAATGACTGGTTGAGGTAGCCGGCTGCAAGCCCTGCTCCGTATACGCAAATTTGCCCGGGCACACCCCGCGGAACAGGATTAAGATGCTTATCAACTATAATAATACCGAGCGAAGGAATTGGAATTCCAATATTACTTATACTGCTGTTTATATCGTTTTCAGTGATTTCCTTATATGTAACATGAACAGTAGTTTCAGTAATACCATACATATTAATTAGTTTGGTACCGGGGAATTGCTGCTGCCAGGGTTTTAATTTTGCAGGCTGCAGCGCTTCGCCTCCAAGAATAATCATCCTGAGAGAAAGTTTATCTTTTTTATCCGGGTTAAGCCTGTAAAGTGCCCCGGGAGTCTGGTTAAGTATGGTTACTTTTTCATTTTTTAATAGTTCATAGAAAGCATGCGGGTCTTTTGCTGTGCTGTCAGGAACTATTACAAGCCTTCCGCCAAAGAGCAGCGGCCCGAATATTTCCCAGATTGAGAAATCAAAACAGGGCGAATGAAAAAGAGTCCATACATCACTACTGCTGAAATTAAATAAAGGCTCATCATTTATGAAAAGCCTAAGCAGGTTTGTATGTGTTATTATAACTCCCTTCGGAATTCCTGTGGAACCCGAAGTATAAATTATATATGCCGGGTCATTTCCTGTAATTCGGACTGATAGCTTTTTTGATGGAACAGCATTATTTGTAAGAATATCATTAACATTAATAAATTCTGTCAGTGGTGTATTTTGATTTTCTTCAGACAGCACAATACGGCATCTGCTGTCTTTAAACATTATATCCTTTCTTCTCTCCGGGTATGCCGGATTCACCGGCATATAAACAGCCCCGCATTTAAGGACTGCCAGTATTGAAATAATAAGGTTCTCGTTTTTCCCGGTCATAACCCCAATTATCTCGTTTACACTTACTTTCTTATTATCTGCAAGATATCCGGCAAGTTTATCAGAAGCCTCATCAATTTCTTTGTATGTGAAATTCTTTCCATTGACAGTTAATGCTGTACGGCTGCTGTGCCTGGTAAAACATTCGGATAAATAATCCGGTACTGTTTTGCCTTCCGGGTAACCGATAGCCGTCCGGTTGAGTTTTTCATCTGTCTTACTGCTTTTATGAATACACGCAAGATCATTATTCCTGATAATATCTTTTCCCGAAAGTATATAGTCTATGGTATCTGAAAAATCAGAAGAAAACTGTTCAATAAACCATCTGTCATAAAGTTTTTTGCTGAATTCATAGTTTAGAGTGGCACCTTCTTCATTTTCAAAAACCCTTAATACCAGCCCTGTTATACTCCTGGAAAAATTAGTATCGCAATATTTCAGTGACAGGCCGTCAGGGAATATCTTATTAAGTGTGTAATTCTGGTAAGTAATTATAACATTGAATAAGCGTCCATCAGGCAAATTATTATTTGCGGACACATCTTCAAGAATCTTCTCAGCCGGGTAATGCTGCCTGTTAAATACCTCACTGAAACTTGTGGAGACAGCCTTAATTAATTCGTTAAAATATTCAATATTGGCTGTATTTGTTATAACTGGCAGCGTGTTTATAAAGCATCCTGTTGTATCGGCGAAATTAACGTTGCTTCTGCATGAAAAAGGTGTCCCGAATGAAATGATTTCCTGTGCTGTATATCTCTTTAGCAGAAGAGTCAAGACTGAAGAATAAAAAAGGTATGGGGTTATTCCATGTGAAGAACAATAGTTATTTATTTGTTTTACATTATCATTACTAAGATTCTTCCTAAAAGATTCTCCTTCGTAGAGGCTGTATCTATCCTGGTTGGTTTTTACAGGAAGTACAGTTGGCAGAAAATTATCATTTATGCTTTTTGTCCAGTAGTCTTTATCTGATTGTGCTGAAGGTGACTGTAAATAATTACCCTGGTATTCAATATAATTTTTAAATGTAAAGCTGGTTGGCCTTTCGACTGGTTTCCCGTTGTTTAGGTATTCATTGTAATATTCTGCCAGGTCATTAAAAAATATATTAACTGACCATCCGTCACTTATGAGGTGGTGGATGTTAAATAACAGGTAATGCTTATCGGCCTTTTCCCGTACTATTTTATATCTGAACAACGGCGGTTTTGTAAGGTTAAATATATAAGATGAAAACTCATTAAAAATCTCATTTATTGTGCTGTGGCTCTCTGATGTTATAACCTCAAATTCTACCGCTGCATTTTGATGAACCTGCTGGAGCACCTCTCCGTCGTTTTCAAAAAACGCTGTTCTGAAACTATCATGTTCCTTGATTATTGAATCAACTGCGTATTTAACTGCATCGGTATTAAGTTCTCCTTCTGCAATAAACATGGAAGGCATGTTGTACAAGGATGCAGTTTCTGTTTTAACCGAAGCAAGCCATATTGATTTCTGCTGAAGAGTAAGAGGAAACCCGGTATTGCTCAACTTAGTTGTTTCTATGCTGCCGGTACTTTTACTGCTTCTTATATAAGAAATAATCGAGTCTTTATTATTCTTTATTTCATTAAGCAGCCTGCTGTTGATATTTTCTTTTTTACCGGAAAGGATAAGATTTCCGTCTTTTTCCTTTATATAAACCGAAAGATTTCGCAGTTCTGTTAGTATCTCATTTACAGTCATATTACAATCTCTCCGTTATCTCCTGTATCTGAACTATTATTTAGCCAGAGTATATTATCCAGTTCAGCAGCCTGCATCGATATTGTCGGGAACGAAAAAACAAAGTTCAGGTCTATATTTACAGAGTATTTTTGTTTTATAAGAGAAATAAGATTAAGTGCTTTAATACTATGCCCGCCTGCTTCGAAAAAATTATCATCAATGCCAATGTTATTATTAAATATTATTTCCCATATTTCTGCAATTTCTTTTTCTCTGGCAGTAGCTTCTGCAACACTACGCCTGCTTTTTATACTTTCCGGTTGTTTTTGTGTTGGTACCTGTATATTCTGTGGTAACGAATCTACCCGGGTATCATTATTAAACAATATAATCTTGAGTCCGGCAACAATATCTTTACACAATTTGTTAATATAAGCGCTGCTGTATAATTCCGGCTGATACTCTGTGATTACAGTAATATTATCTTTGTTTTCTCTGAATATCAGGCTTAATCCAAACTTGGCATGTGGAATGTTTATTTCACTGTAACGGGTATTAAGCCCGGCAAGGTTAAGCTGAATTTTATCTTCTTCATTTTCATAGCTTACAAAAACTCTGAACAAACTGCTGTCTTTCCTGTTTTTTATTAAAGCAGGAATAAAATCAAACGGGTAATCCTGGTTATTATATGTCTCCAGGACTTCTTCCCTGAGTGATTTCAGAAATTCTGAAACTTTGTTATTCTTATTAATTCTGTTTCTAAAGAGAATAGTATTTGTATAAACACCTGTTTGGTTAAATAACTCGGGCCGGGATCTTCCTGTTACAGGCGAAGCTATTATTATATCATCTTTGCCGGAATACTTAAAAGAAGTTAACGTTACAGATGCAAGTAAAAGCATGAAAGTAGTATACCTGTCTTCTGAAGATAAGGCGCGTATATGTGAAGTTAATTGCTTATCTATAAAAGCAGTAACCTGTTCCCTTTGTCCTGTACTATATAGGCTGTCTTGTTTGTCAGGTGGTAATACATTAACATCAGGGAAATCATTCCCCAGTTTCTTCTTCCAGTAATCTTCGGATGTATTTAGTCCCCCTGATTTAATCAAATCCTCATACCACAAAACATAATCGTGGTATTGAATCCGCAGTTTTTCAGCAGACGGGTCAATTCCATTAACAATACTATTATAATTAAGCGATAGCTCTTTTAGTATGATTTTTACCGACCATCCGTCAGCAATTATATGATGAAGGCGTACAAGTAAATAATAATTGTCTGAAACTATTTTGTATAATGAAAAAGAAACTGCATCATTAGTATATATATCTATTTCATTATTTACCGAGTTATTCACGGCTTCTTCAACTCTTAAGTGCGAGTCTTCATATCCTGAAAAATCAATGTATGCAGCAGTTACTGCATTTGCTGTTTTAATATATTGTACTGTAATGTTGTTTACCTTTCGGAACCCGGTCCTTAATGATTCATGTTTTTTTAACAGTAAGTCAATACTTTTATTAAGCGCCCGAATGTCCAGGCTTCCTTCTATAATTATACCGCCTGTAATTATATAAGCAGCATTTTTGCCTGATTCACATTCAAGCAGAATTCTTTTTTGCGCATGGGAAAGCGGGTAGCATTCTGCTGGTGGATAAACCGGTATTTCTTTAATTTCTCTTTCTTTTTTACCTGATATTACTTCTGCAAGTTTTTTTATCGTTTCATTCAGAAATATGTCACTATAATTAAGCTCAACATTAAAATGATTTGAGAGTGCAGCAATTACTTTTAATGCAGAAAGGCTGTTTCCTCCAAGTTCAAAAAAGTTGTCGTTTCGGCCTGGTTTGATACTGCCGATAGCACTTTCCCATATCCGGGCTATACTCATTTCGATATAATCCTGCGGCGCTTCATAAGAAGGATGAATATCTATTCTGTTAAATTTATCTTTTTGTTCAATCAGCCTGCTGCGGTCCGGTTTCCCACTTGGAAGAAGCGGTATGTCTTCAATCTGTAAAAGTGCAGAAGGGAACATATAATCTGTAAGATTATTCTTTATATCTTTCAGGGCATCAGGATTAATGCCAGTATAACTATCATTGAATTTAATGAAAGCCAGTATTTCCTGTTTTATATTATCATAAGCTGCAATACACTTTGCAGGACTAAGATATATATTAAGTGTGTTTTCAATTTCACCTAATTCAATCCTGTAACCTCTCATTTTTACCTGTTCATCAGAACGCCCCTGGTAAATTATGTCGCCATCGCAGGACATGCTGCTCAGGTCACCGGTTTTGTATAATACCAGGCCGTTTAAACCGGTTTGTTTTATAAAACTGTGACGGGTTTTGTCTGAGTCATTCATGTAACCGCGTCCCGTATTTGGTCCCGAAAGATATAATTCCCCGGTGTATCCATCCCGGACAGGCTGCATATTCTTATCTAGGATATAAGCGTCGGTATTAAGCATTGGCCTGCCGATAGGAACCATTCCCGTTTTTCTGCATTCATCTTTTGTAAATGTATAACAGACTGTATCTACACAGCATTCAGTAGGCCCATACATATTTGTTATTACCGTATAGCTTCCTGAACAAGCTGAAAATAGTCTGTCTGACAGTTCGTATGACAGGGTTTCTCCGCCAATCAGAAAATGCAAAATATTATTATTATTCAGACTGAAACCTGTCCTTAACTGAATATCAGTTAAGGTTGGTGTTGCATCTGCTATGTTAATTGATTCTTTTTCAAAATAAGCCGATACTTCGCTGCCGTTAAGCTTCATCATATCATCAATCAGGTGGAGAGTATCTCCGCGCATCAATGCCGGAAATATCTGCTGAATTGAAGCATCAAAAACATACTTCGCCTGAAGTGCAACATTTAGTCTTTTGTTGTACCTGTCATATACTTCTTCGCGAAGTGAATTTACAAGGTTAACCAGCGAATGATGTTCAATCATTGTCCCTTTAGGAGTACCGGTAGAACCTGAAGTATAAATAACGTAAGCCAGCCGGGAAGGACTAACCGGTACGTCTTTAAAAGATTTACTCTTTATATTCTTTGTTATTTCACTGAGGGAGATTGTTTTACAGTTGGAGATATTTAAATCTGTATTATCTTCACAAATGGTAATGCTGCACCTGCTATCACTTATTATTGTTTCCAGTCTTCCAATTGGCGAATCAGGATCAAGCGGCATATAGGCAGCACCTGCTTTTAATATACCTATAATACAGCCTATCATTTCAGGAGATTTGGATAATAACAATCCCGTAATGCATTCTTTCTCCACTTTTTCCTTTACAAGGTATGATGCAACCTTGTCAGAGTATTCGTCCAGTTCGGCATAAGTCATACATCGCCCATTGCTGCAGACTGCATTAGTATCAGGGTTAAGCTTTACAGTTTCAGCAAACTGTTCTATAATACTTTTATACTCATTCGGCTGTTCTGATAATAATTTGTGTCGTATTGGTAACAGATCAACAAGCGGATAG
>Ga0163159_1001605_pt1 | contig 21287 bp, 18 predicted proteins | sample BioMet9_FD_108702 | JGI IMG/M metagenome (GOLD analysis project Ga0163159, IMG submission 108702) | Microbial communities from bioreactor (seeded with sewage sludge) at Lawrence Berkeley National Lab, California, USA - Biofuel... | ecosystem: Engineered > Bioreactor > Anaerobic > Unclassified ... | reverse complement strand
ATGCTCACATCCGGCAGCGCGGCGCGGATCTTCTCGCCTAGTGCCAGATACTGGCCCGACGTATAGCCTCTGTTCATGGCCTGCAGCACTCTGTCGCTGCCCGACTGCACGGGCAGGTTGATCGCGCGGCAGATCGACGGCGTTTCGGCCATCACGGCCAGGATGTCCTCGTCGAAATCCCGCGGATGCGAGGTCGCAAAGCGCAGACGCCTGATGCCGGCGACTTTCGAGGCGTCGCTCAGCAGCGACGCGAAGCCGTAGCCGTCTTTTTTATCCTTGCCGTAAGCATCCACGTTCTGCCCCAGCAGCGTGATCTCCGTGACGCCGCTGGCGGCCAGAGCCGTCATCTCGTCCAGGATCGCGCCCCTGTCGCGCGACTGCAGCCTGCCGCGTACGTAAGGCACGATGCAGTAGGAACAGAAGCGGTCGCAGCCGTAGGTGATCGTCACATAGGCCTTGTAGGGATTCAGCCGCTCCAGCGGCGTGACCTCCAGATCCGTCAGCGCGCGCGGGTCGTCGTCCATAAAATAGCGGGTCCTGCCGTCCGCCAGCACGTCGTCGATGCCCTGCGGCACCAGCCCCAGATGTCTGGGACCGGAGACGAGCTTCACGCAGGAGAATTTCTTCGCCATCTCGCGCCCCACGCGCTGAGCCATGCAGCCGACCAGCACGACCATTGGCGCGCCCTGCTGCCTGAACTGCATGTCGTAGCGGCCGATCTCGCTGACCACCTTCTGCTCCGCCTTGTCGCGGATGCTGCAGGTCACCAGCACCACCACACCGGCCTGACGGTCGTCCGTCTCGCTCCAGCCGCGGTGCGTCAGCGTCGTGCGAAGCCTGTCTCCGTCGTAAACATTCATCTGACAGCCGAATACTCTGATTGCGAATTTATTCAAAAAACTATCCCCTAACCGCATATTTGCTTGGCATATTATATGTGTTCCGCGTGAATCTTTCCACCTTGTCATTGTATAATGGAGCGACGGAGGTGTTTCGTTCTTGAAAAAACTTATTTTCCTGTGCGCATTGCTGCTGCTCGCCGCCGCTTCCGCGTTCGCGGCCGCCGGCCTGCCGGACGTCAGCGGCTGGAAATGCGGCGAACTCAGAGTCACCAAACTAGACACGGTCTCCGGCAACAAGGGACAGTGGCTCGAAAGAGACTACCGGACCGCGGCCGGCGCGCCCTTCCACGCAGTCTGGCTCGAAGGAGCCGGCGAAAAGAACTGGCAGGTCCAGCCGCAGAAGTCAGCCAGCGGCGACGGCACCGGCGCCACTTACAAGACGGTCGAGATCGCGGGCAGCAAGGCCGTGCTCGAACGCCATCCGGTCACGGGCGTGAGCCTCGCGGTCAAGCTCGACCGGCTCGGCACGCTGACCCTTGAATCAGGCAAAGCCACCACCGACGACGAAATCATCACCGCGGCCCAGGCAATCATCGACGCAATGAAATAATTCCGTTCACAAACCGCCTGGGTTCCGACTGGACCAAGCGGACCGGACGGAGAATTGATTCCGGTTCTAAGTCTATTGCGGTAAATAAGAATTTAACGGAGCGTCTGCCATAAGATTCAGAAATCAAAAGCGATGCCGGTTCATTGCTGAATTTAATGTATTAAGCCAATGGGCATTAGGCGAGGCGGCGATTTTTACGCATCCGTTAAAAGACTCGGCCTGCGTGAAAATCACCGCCTCGCTACGCTTCAATCCGGGAGTTCACAGCAAGCGCGAGCCGCTTGTCCGGTTAGCAATTCATGTTTTGAGACCGAAGAATAGATAAGTCTGCGTGGAAGAGGCGTGGATGGCTTTGCGCAAAACCACCCACGCCTCTTATGCAATCTGAGCCTTATTAAATCCCAATTTTCAGCGCTCTTGACATTAGAATTGGCCTCAAACAACAGTTAGGCCTGCGCACCGCTCTCACAGGCTTGAAGCGTAGCGCGGAGGTGTTTTTTCGCAGGCCGGGTCATTTAACGGATGCGTAAAAAACGCCTTCGCGCCTAGCGCACCGAGTTTTCACAAACGACATTTACACAAGTTTTTGACCTGTTTTTTTTACCGGCGAAATGTTCAAACATAGCCCACTATGCTGTGATCAGAGCAAAAATATCTGCACTGCCCAATTTAAGGACAGCCGCTAAATCCCAATTTTAGCATTCCTGACATAGAATTGGCCTCAAACAACAGTTAGGTCCGCGCACCGCACTCACAGGCTTGAAGCGTAGCGCGGAGGTGTTTTTTCGCAGGCCGGATCATTTAATGGATGCGTAAAAAACGCCTTCGCGCCTGGCGCACCGAGTTTCCTCAAACGACATTTCACAAGTTTTTGACCTGTTTTTTACCGGCGAAATGCTTAAACATAGCCCACTATGCTGTGATCAGAGCAAAATATCTGCAATGCCGAATTGAAAGACTGCCGCCAAATCCCAATTTAGTGCACTCTTGGAATCAGACTGACATCTCAAAGAACATGGGCCTCCCGCATGGAAGTCCCTCTCTTTGCTCCGTGCCGGTGCCTGACGTCAGCGGAAATGTTAGCGACCATCCCGGGCTTCGGGCTTACGGCTTCTTTGCCCTCTTCCCGATGCAGCCTTAGCCGTCGGCAATGCGGCGGCGTCAGCGAGAGCCGCTGAGTTTTGCGGATTTGTACAAGAAAGTTATAAAAAGTTAGCCATTTCTGCTAAATATAATTATATTTTATTTAATAATCAGCTTTTATCAAGGGTTAAACAGACAAACGTCAATATTCACAAAGCTTTATAAATCAGTAAAAGATGAATTTGACGCTCCCATAGGATATAATTATTTGTGGCGTTTATATGTTTTTATACGCCACATTCCATTATATCCGAATATCTGACGGGAGAGGTGTATTAACTTGAAGTATGGCAAGAAAATTGCAGCTGCTTTATTATTTGTTCTCGTGACCGCAGGCGCGGCTATGGCTGCGGATATCGTCAAGATCGGCGTTTATCTGCCTGTCACCGGCGGCAACGCGATCGGCGGACAGCTGGAGTGGAACGGCGTCAAGCTCGCCAACAAGGAGACGCCCACAGTGCTTGGCAAGAAGGTGCAGCTTGTCTTCGTAGACAACAAGAGCGACAAGGTTGAGGCGGCCAACGCAGTCAAGAGGCTGGTCGAAAAGGAAAAGGTCAACGCCATTATCGGGACCTACGGCTCCTCGCTGGCCATGGCCGGCGGAGAAGTGGCTGAAAAGGCGCAGGTGCCGATGGTCGGCACTTCCTGCACGAATCCGCTCGTGACACAGGGCAAGAAATTCTCATTCCGCGTCTGCTTTATCGACCCGTTCCAGGGAGCCGGCGCCGCCGCCTTTGCGCGCAACGTGCTGAAGGCCAAGACGGCCGCCTGCCTCATCGAAGTCACGGAAGACTACAGCGTGGGACTCGCCTCCTTCTTTGAGCGCAGCTTCAAGAAGGACGGAGGCCAGGTCGTTGCCAAGCTCAACTATCAGAAGGGCGACCAGGACTTCACGGCCCAGCTGACCGAGATCATCAGCAAGAAACCTGACGTGCTTTACATCCCCGCGAACTTCGCGGAAGGCGCCATCATCATGCGCCAGGCCAGAGAACTGGGCGCCAAGTTCCGCATCCTCGGCGGCGACGCCATGGACAATCCGGAGATCGTCAAAATCGGTGGTCAGTCGGTGGAAGGTTTTAGCTACACGACCTTTGCCTACGCGCCGGAAATGCCCAATATGAACCCCACCCAGAAGAAGTTTACGGCCAACTGGCGCAAGGCCTACACAGACAAGGATCCCAACGCGCTGGCGGCCTGCGGCTACGACGCCTATATGCTGATCCTCGATGCCATTAAGCGCGCCAAGAGCACCGAACCGGTCAAAATCGCCGCCGCTCTGGCAGCCACCAAAAACTTCCCCGGCGTCACCGGCATCACCACCATCAACGCAACGCACGACGCAGAGAAATCAATCGGCATCATGCAGATCAAGAACGGCAAGCGCATATTCCTGACCGTCGTCAATCCCAAATAACACAGGCACTGTTTACGGACGTCCGCCGCGCCTTTGGCGGGCGGGCGTCCTGTTGTTCTTTCCCGGATTACTGTCTTCATAAACGAGGTGAAACATTATGACACTGGATATGTTTATCCAGCATTTTTTCAACGCCCTGACTCTGGGCAGCCTTTACGGCCTCATAGCCATCGGCTATACCATGGTCTACGGCATCCTGAGGCTGATCAACTTCGCGCACGGCGATATCTTTATGGTCAGCGCCTACTTTGTCTTCTTCGGCATCGCGCTGCTCAACCTTCCCTGGGTCGCGGCAGTGCTGCTGTCCATCGCCGGCACGGCTTTCTTCGGCGTGCTGGTGGACCGCATCGCCTACAAGCCGCTGCGCGAGGCGCCGCGCATTTCTGCGCTCATAAGCGCCATCGGCGTCTCCTTCTTCATCGAAAATATATGCCTGGTGCTCTTCACCGGCGTGCCGAAGCCAATGCCGCGCTACGACCCGTTGGTCACCGTCATGCAGCTCGGCGGCGCGCGCATTCTGCCGCTGGCCATCTTCGTACCGGCCATGACCTTCATACTGGTGGCGGGGCTGCTCTGGATGCTCTACAAAACGCCGCCGGGACTGGCTATGCGCGCCATCTCCGTGGACATTGAGACGACCAGGCTGATGGGCGTCAAGGTGGACCGCATCATCGCGCTCACCTTCGCGATCGGCTCGGCTCTGGCCGCCGCGGCCGGCATCATGTGGGCGCTGCGCTATCCGCAGATACACCCCTTCATGGGCGTGTTCCCCGGCTTCAAAGCCTTCATTGCGGCCGTCTTCGGCGGCATCGGCTCCGTGCAGGGCGCCATGATCGGCGGTCTGCTGCTGGGCTTTCTGGAGATCATGCTGGTGGCCTTTTTCCCGGCCCTGTCCGGCTACCGCGACGCCTTTGCCTTCGTGCTGCTGATCCTCATTCTGTTTGTAAAGCCGACCGGCCTGATGGGCGAGAAGCTGGAGGACAAGATATGAAGAAATCTCAGAAGGTCTTCCTCAACATCGTCTCTCTGGCGCTGCTGGCGGTCTTTCTCTGGTGGGCCGGCGGCCACCTCGACGGCTACAAGGTGCAGGTGCTGAACCTGATCGCCGTCAACGCCATCCTCGCCGTCAGCCTCAACCTCATCTACGGCTTCACGGGCCTGTTCTCGCTCGGACACGCGGGTTTCATGGCAGTGGGCGCCTACGTGAGCGCGCTGCTGATTTTGCCGTCCGCGCAGAAGGAAATGATGTACATCCTGGAACCAATCATCTGGCCTTTCTCCGTCATGCATGCGCCCTTCTTTGTCTCGGTGCTGGCCGGCGGCCTGGCCGCGGCGCTGCTGGGGCTGGTGATCGCCTTGCCGGTGCTGCGGCTCGGCGGCGACTACCTGGGCATCGCCACGCTCGGTTTCGCGGAGATCATCCGCGTCATCTTTACCAACATCACCCCGATCACCAACGGCGCGCTGGGGCTCAAGGGCATTCCCGCCTACGCCAACCTCGGCTGGAACTATTTCTGGTGCGCGCTCACCTTTTATGTGATCGTCAAACTGCTGTCCAGCAACTTTGGCAACTGTCTGCGGGCCATCCGCGACGACGAGGTGGCGGCCCGCGCCATGGGCATCAACACCTTCCGCTACAAAACCGTCTCCTTCGCCGTCGGCGCGTTCTTCGCTGGCGTCGGCGGTGCGCTGATGGGCAGCCTCATTACCACCATCGACCCCAAAATGTTCAACTTCCAGCTCACCTTTAATATCCTGATGATCGTGGTAGCCGGCGGGCTCGGCTCCATCACCGGCTCCGCCGTCGGCGCCGTGGTCATCACCACGCTGCTCGAATGGCTGCGCTTTGTGGAAGAGGACATGAACATCGGCAGCTTCACGATCGCCGGCGTGCCTGGCATGAGAATGGTAATCTTCTCCGTGGTGCTGCTGGTCATCATCCTCTATCGCCGCGAGGGCATCATCGGCGGCTATGAATTCAGCTGGGACAGCGTCGCGCGCCTGTTCGGCGGCAAGGGGGAGCGGACCAATGGCTGAACCCGTTTTGAAGACAGAGAACGTTTCCATTCGCTTCGGCGGCCTTACTGCGGTGGGCGGGCTCAACATAGAGCTTGCGGAAGGCGGCATCACCAGCCTGATCGGCCCCAACGGAGCCGGCAAGACCACAGTATTCAACATCATCACAGGATTTTACCGACCCACCGAAGGCCGCGTCATCTTCCTCGGCGCGGACATCACGGGCAGGCAGCCGCACGAAGTCTGTCAGACAGGCATGGCGCGCACTTTCCAGAACATCCGCCTGTTTGCCGGCGGCACAGTGCTGCAAAACGTGATGACCGCCTGCTGGGTGCGCCAGAAATCGCCCTGGTGGACTGCGCCGCTGCTGCTGCCGTCCTTCCTGCGCGAAGAGCGCCATATCAGGGAGAAGTCCATGGAACTGCTGAAAGCTGTGGGGCTCGATAAAATGTCAGCCGAAATCGCCACCGGGCTTCCCTACGGTGCACAGCGGCGGCTGGAAATAGCCCGTGCGCTGGCAACGGAACCGCGGCTGCTGCTGCTTGACGAGCCGGCGGCCGGCATGAACCCGCAGGAAAGCCGCGATTTGATGGACTTCATCAGACGCATCAGAGACGAATTCCGCCTCACGATCCTCCTCATCGAACACGATATGAAGGTCGTGATGGGCATCTCCGAGTGGATCCGTGTGCTCGATTACGGACGCCTGATCGCCGAAGGCACGCCGGCAGAGATCCGCGCCAACAAAAAGGTCATCGAAGCCTACCTGGGAAAGGAGGCGGCCGCAGTTGCTGAAAATTGAAAACCTGGCCGTGCATTACGGCGGCATTCAGGCCCTGCGCGGGCTATCCCTGGAGGTGCCGATGGGCAAAATAGTGACCCTCATCGGCGCCAACGGAGCCGGCAAAAGCAGCACGCTGCGCTCCATCGCGGGGCTGGTGAAGGGCAAAAGCGGTTCCATCACCTGGAAGGGGCGCGACATCTCCAAATTCCACCCCGAACAGGTACTGGAGGCCGGCATCGCGCTCTGTCCTGAGGGCCGCCGTATCTTCCCGCAGCTCACAGTGCTGGAAAACCTTAAACTGGGCGGCTACGCGCGCAAGGAAAAGAGCGGCCTCGCCGCCTCCATCGAAAAAGCCTTCGCCATGTTCCCGCGGCTCCGCGAGCGTTCCTGGCAAAAGGGCGGCACCCTCTCCGGCGGCGAACAGCAGATGCTGGCTCTTGCGCGCGCTCTCATGAGCGATCCGGAACTCATAATGATGGACGAACCCTCGCTGGGGCTGGCGCCGATCCTGGTGGAGGAAGTCTTCTCCATCATCCGCGACATCAACAAAGACGGCAAAACCGTGCTGCTGGTGGAGCAAAACGCCTTCGGCGCGCTCAACATCGCCGACTACGCCTATGTGCTGGAAGTGGGGCAGATAACGCTCCAGGGCGCCGGCCGGGAACTGCTCAAAGACAAAAGGGTCATCGACGCCTATCTGGGCGGCTGAGGCCTCAGGCAAACTCCGTTTCCGCATTTTGTTGATGAACAGACGCCGCGCCCCGGGTATCCGAATCCTGACCGCGTGGCGCGCGGAAAACAGGGACCATCGCCGCTGCCTGCGGCGATGGTCCCTGTGAATTGACCGGCGGTCTGTGGCCGCCGGTTGTCTCAGCCTCTCTAAGCCGCAATGCCGGTCACGGTGCGCTCGATGAAATCCGCGGAAACGAAAGCCCCGAGCGTGACGCTGTCGAACGGTTGCTGCGCTATGATAGCCGCAGCCGCTGTCTGTACCGTCGCGAGTCCGCCGGTCTCCTTGAGCGTCGGCTTCGCGTAGCTCAGGCTCAGCTGGAACTGCTCGCCCGCATTGGCGGTGCTGAACGTGATCCTCAGCGTGCTGGTGGTAGCCATGGTCTCACCTCCTTTCAGATGTGTTCCTCTCTCTGTCCGGCTCCTCCGCTACTCGGCGAGGAGTCCGACGTCCGTCTTGCGCGTCGACACTACCGGATACGCAAGCAGCGGGGTCACCGCCGTCACGACGGAGGATATCTTCGCCGCCGTGATCGCCGTGTCGAGCTTGCTGATCGTCACGTTGGCGGTGGATACCTCCGAGCCGCTCGACGTGTTGACGGCGATGGTGATCTTGGTGCTTACCGGATTGATGACAGCCATGTTCTCACCTCCCTTCTACAAACTCGTCTTCTCAAGAAACTCACGCTTCAGCCGCTCTATTTCCTCCGGCGTGGACTGGATCAGCAGCGCGCTCTGCGCCTCTTCGTCCCCCGCCGGCGGTTCCGCCTCCGCGCTGACCTCGATTACATGCGAGGCCGCCGCCGCGTCGTTCAGGGAAAGATTCCGCGCCCCGCACGAGGGACAGCTCCAGCTGCGGTAGATCGCGCGGTTCAGCACCCGCGGATCGTCCGTCACCGCTCCGCAGTGCGCGCAGGCGATGCCAATCAAAGTCTGCTTATTGATGCGTTCCATCTGCAACAGCTCCCTTCATATTTTCAAACAGCTTTACGCGCTTCCTCTTCACGCGCTCGTCCAGCTCCGCCAGCATGCGCGTCAGCCGCTTCTGCGCCGCGTCGAGAGCCCGCCAGGGCATCATGTTGAAATCCTCGTCAGACAGCTTCTCCACCTTCTCCAGAATCGCGCAGATCTCCTTCATGTGGCGCGCCACGCTCTCCTTGCAGGCCAGGTTGAACTCGCCGGCCGTCTGCTCAGCCGCCTCTGCCTTCTCTTCTCCGCTGCCATCCCCTCCGTCCAGCGCCTGCACCGCACTGCGCACCATCCTGTAAGCCTTGTTCACGCTCACCTTGCCTGCGTCCAGCAGCTGCGCCGCCTCGACAGCCGCAGGATTGCCGATCTCCACATGGTTGTTGATATAGTTGATCTGATTCCAGAGCCCCCGCGAGATCCCCAGCTGCTTCGACACCTCTTCCTGCGTGCGGTCCCTGCCCAGTCCGGCGGGGCTGCCGCTGCCGGCGGAGGCGCCCTGTCTGAGACAGGAGAGCTGCTTTTGCTGCGCCTGCTCCGCCAGCAGCTTTTTGAGCCTCTCACCCTCCAGCCGCAGCTGCCGCACCGTCTTCTGCCGCGACCTGTTCGCCTCGATCACGTAAATCTCCTCGTCGACGGCGTTCCGGGGCTCAAAGAGGCTGCACTCCGCCTCATCCCACCCCAGTTCGCGGATCGCGGCAAAACGCCTGTGCCCGCTCAGGATCGTCCCGTCCGGCTTGATCACCAGCGGCGACAGCAGCCCGTGCCGTCTGATGCTCTCCGTCAGATCGCTCACATCCTCGTGGTTCCCGTAGATCGCCAGCGACAGCGTGTTTGTCTTCAGCTCGCTGACCTTGCGTTTCTGTGTCATTATTGATTACCTCCTCATTAGTTTTTTGAACCAGCGGCGTCTCCAGCAGGTTCGGCACACCCTCGTATCCGTCCGCACCCACATAAGGCAGCAGCTCGCGCCACTCGCTCACATCCGGCCGCGGATTGAACGTCATCACGCCCGTCTTCGGGTCGCGTTTGAAATGCAGCAAAGCGTGGAAGAGAGTCGCCGAGTACTTAGCTTCGCCCAGCCCTGACATGGCGCTTTGCCAGACCTTGAGCACAAAGCGGAAGCGGCAGCCCGTGAGCTGGAAGATAACGTCGCCCAGCATCGGCGGGATCGGGAACACAGCCATCGGCTCGCGCCAGCTGCGCCCGCTGTTGTCCTCGACAAAGACGATCTCGCGGATGTCGAGGTCCAGCCCCTGCACGCGGCACAGAATCAGCGCGTCCTCGCGAAAGGTCTCGTTGATGCGGTTGCACCCGCAGCTGGCCGCCTCATAACACTGCTCCAGCGTAAAATCCTCGCTTGCGTTTTTGATCGGGCTGTCCATACTCGTCGCCTCCCTTCCTGCGTTTTTTGAAGACCTGTTTGGTCCCTTCACTACTAACTAGAAAAAAATGGCCCAAGTGGTCCACATTTTTTTAAAGAAATTGCTCCGGATTAAAATCCCCCCGGAGCAACTGTCCGTTACTCAGCCGTTACCCGTACAAACGCTTCGAAAGTTCATCCCTGATGGACGCAAGGCGGCGCTTAAAGGTCGAACGAGCCATGTGCAAGATACCGGCGGCCTCCCGTTCCGAATGTCCTTCCAGCATCAGCTCGCAGATCCTCCGAATCCTGACGTCGCGCTTACCAAGCTCGGCCAGATATTCATCCAGAACAAGTCGGTCAAGAAGCGAATCGCTGAAATCCGATTCCGGATCAGCGACAGTGTCCCCAATCTCGATATCATTGTCCTCGCAGCCCTCGACCGACGCATTGAGAGAGAGCAGGTTGCCGGCCGCGTGCGAGTCGCAGGCAGCGCAGTCGCCGTCGCACTTCCAGAGGTCCATTCTTGCGCACATGCACTGTCCATCCTTTTGCGCGCTTTTTTGCTGACGCCAGACCGGCCTGTAATATTCGGAGTAAACCTGCGGACTTACAGGAACCCGTCTGAGAACCTCATAGAATTGCTGAGCCTCTTCGTCCCAGACGCTTTCCTTATAAACGACAAAATGCTGATCACCTTTTACTTTGCTTTTCATACGAATTCCTCCATTTGGCTATCTGGAAACGGAGGAACCGGCAAAGCTGACCAGGAGGGCGCAAAAGCCCATGGCGCAGTCCGCACGGATAACTCCGTTTCGGATTGCAGCTTCCTGTTCAGTAGTCAGCTGTTTACTATTGAGCGCGATGTCCCGTTGAGCTGAACCATCCTTCGCGTGTGGATGCACCAGCGGGACATGTTTTGAAGGCTGGGAGACTAAGCGAGACCTTTAATTGCTAATATCTCCGTCCTTCTTAACTATCTGGAATTCTATAATGGTATTTATAAAAGTGTTAATTTTAACAAGTTAAAAATATTGTTTATATAATCAAACAATTATAGTTAATTACAGATATTTTAGTAATATAACTAAAAAATTATGTTTAATTTGTACGAAAAGCTTTGAGGGGTAAGACAATTTGCGCAGCGTTTTTTAACTCGACGAGTTAAAAAACTTTTTGCAAAAAAATTGCCCGTCCCAAATTACCGGGACGGGCTTAGCGATTCGCCTATATTCTCTGGTTGGAACCTAAAGGAGGAACTTCGATGGACTTCAAGAATTCGTTTGCTTGCTCTATAGATCGGTTGCTATGTGTAGATATACAGTACTGATATGCTCTATCCTCTCTCGAATTTGAAAAAGCATGACCGGCTTTTTGCAGCAAATCTCTAGTCTGCTCAGACGTCAAATCCAGCCCATACGCAAACGCCACGATTGTACGCGTATCAGCTGGAGAATCGTTTGAATCCTTTGCCCTGTAATACATTGCTGCATCTATGCATGTCATTCTTTCCATCATATACTTGTCCCAGCCAGCTAACTGCATAAGTTCACCGACGGCTCCCCAGAATGTTGTATGTCGCTTTATGACCTCAGAGAATTGATTAAAACGATCAAAACCAGCTTGATCCTTTTCAACTTGTGTCAGGCTTTCCAATACCGGGCCGTTTTGCGATTGGTCATAATATGGCAGAGAGACATATGCTTCTTTGGAACGGCCAAAAAATTGCAGATTTATGTAGCGACCGTCAGCCCTGTTGATGTTAACATTACGCGGCAGGAAGTGAATAACGCACTCGGCCAAATGTTCCTTAGCATACTGCGTTAGTTCGTCAACGCCGCTCCGCCCAGGCTGAACGTACTTTTTATCATCAAGCGCCAGATAGCCGTTAATGTATCTGAAACAGCCTGAGTCAATAAGAGCGCGGAAGTCAGCATTGACGCAGTATTCGTAAAAGAGCGCCTCTTCCGGCATTTTTACGACAGGTGGTGCCAGAATACTTTTCACTTCGCTGGAACCTGTTTCTCCGAGGCGAATCCCTGCCGACTGCTTCGACACCTGATAAAAAGAAGCCAGTTCCGCAATGATATCCTCCAGCGTATTCTTCTTGTCATAGCAGTTGTAGAAATCAAATTTATTTAAAAGTTCTTCCGTCTTCTGTATGAACTGCTTTCGCGGCATCAGTATCTTAGGAGCTATTTTATTCGCCTGCCACTCCATGCGCTGCTTATCTGTCCATTCCTGATTGATGCCTGGATACGTGATATCGACAGGACAACGGTGTGCTACGACGCTCACACCGCTAACTATGCGTTTGACAGCGGCGCACAACCTGTGTTTGTACCAATGAAAGGCCTCGTGCGCAATGGTGTTGTTTGTGCAGCCGGCTTTGCGCTCACAAGAAACCTTGGAATCAACAATTATGGTACCCGGGCGCACATCTAATTGATATGGCTTGCCGGATTCGTCCAAAAGATTAAGCTTGCCGCCTACGAAACTGATCTCGCCTAAGACGCTTGAATCGTTGGTAATCCTAGCATCGCGAATAACATCAAGCTTCATCTGTTCCTTAACGATCTGCTCTATTGGAACAGGCAGGGGTTTTTCAAGCGCATCCGGATAAAATTTCTTTAGAAATCTCTCCGCCTCTTTGTCCAGATCTTCTTTCCCGATTAGCGGCACACAGTTGGCAGAGGCCGCGCCTTCCTGTTGCAGACTCTCACAGCCGGGCTCGTAAATTGTAATATTTGTAGCATGGAAAGAAATCAGCGAACCATTGATGGTTACGGTACAGGAAGCGGTGTACCATTGGCATATCTCATCGGAAAGATCTTCAGAATAGTTTACAATTCCTTTTTCTGATACAGTTATGTCGCAACGGAGAACAGCGTCAAAATTCAGCGTATCCTCGTCTATCGTGATGTTTTTTGCAAGCATAATCTCCATATCATCCAACGATGCGCTGTCAGGATACTTAACGCTGGACTTTTGAAGATTAATTCCCAAGTTCGGCAAATGACCGACATAATCTTTTACCGCGTCTGATATCGGAACAAAGCAATTATGATATATAAACTGTAACAGCTCGTTTTGCTTTCTGTTGTGAAACACACCCCTTCAAATTTATTTTTGACCTTATTAATTATACTACTGACTGACGATAACGAGGGATGATCTCAAGTGTGTATAAGTATGTGTATAAGACAGCATGTTCTCATAACTGCGCAAAGTAGAAACAGAACGGAGGCGCATTAAGACAGTGGATACATCACATTATTCATTTGTCAACGTCATTATAATGTTTTAGCTATTCAAAAATTCCGCGATTCTGCCGTTTTGCTACGCAAAAATACCGTCACATTATTTGTGTATAAGTTGGACATCTTCAATGTCAATAAGTAAAAAAACGACCATTCCTCTGATGCGGCTGATTGGTTTTTTACTGCAACAGACTGAGTCTAGCGAAAAAAATACATATCAAATCAGCCGTCGTATATATTAATCAAGAGCACTACTAATATTTGTTCCACCTTTTTTAAAGAATATTCTAAGCGCAGTTTCAAAAACGTGTGTATTAGGGGCTGACAAATATGACGCTGATCCTGTAACTCCAGTCGAAATACTTTTAATATAAAAATTCCCTGATTCACAATAACACCGAATATCACTCCACGGGTAAAAATTAACATCATTAGCCTTAAATAAATGGAAATTAGTTAATTTAACACCTGTATCGAATACAAGTATATTCCCAATTGCGACAGACTCTTTATTTTTCAACAATTGCAGAAATTCAAATAATAGTCTAATGCCTACAGCTTTCCAGAGACAATCAACAAATTTATCAAAAATATCTTCCTTAGTAATTTTAATAGTCATGCTACGATAACTACTGTTTAATACAGCAGTATAGACCTTACTTGTTGTGATTCCATTAACCTTTTGAATAAATCCGCCCCAACACAAAGACGATATTTCCTCTAATCTCATAACTTCATTTTTCCATTCAACACCAGACGGAGAAATCCTTACGTGATTTTTAACTATCAAACCCCATTCAGCACTGTACGTAATTTCTCGGGCCCATTCGGCATCTTCTTGTTTCTGTTTTGCTTCCAATGCTCTGCGATCTGCTTTGATCTTTTCTAATGTATCTAGGTCTTCATTGTTTTTATCAGCAACTCTAGCAACCTCAGCAAAGACTTCGCCTACCATGTGCAAAACTTTTTCGCCTTGCTTGTGCCAACCGTTGTTATAGAGATCAACGACTGCGACATCTCTAATATAATTTCCAAGTTCTATACCCAGTTCATCATCTTGCCCCTTACTTTGTTTGCTTAGCTGAATGGGCTGTGCAACTTTATCCCAATTTTTGGTGACTTTTATAAGGGTATCCACTAAAGAATCGATTACTGGTTCTGGTTGATTTGTGGCAACTGAATTCTTGATTTTCTCTGCCACTGTTTTAATATTTCCACTCTCTTTATTTAAAAAACTCTGTGAATTAATTTCATATGAATCAATCATGTCGTATAACATGATGGGGGCTTGCCTGGCTCCGTTTTCTGTAGCTTTAGTTATCAGTGTCGTGACAGTCTTAACTAAGTCCTGCGAAGGTAATGTATTGATGGCTGATTCTATTGCATCTTTATATCCTTTTTTTAATATGTTTAAGCACTCTTCAATCGTAAAGTCTTCCGAATGTAGTAATGGAAATCCTGAAATATTTCTGCTCTCATTTATGTTGAAATATAATTCATTAACATTAATAAGTTCATATAATTCTGATAAATAAGTTATTAGAGCTGACTTTTCGATTTTTGTTAAATCAGTTCTAGCTATTAGTACGGTTGAAATAAGATTCATCCAGGGAATCGAAGACATTGTCATAAAATTATAGACAGGACTGTTTGTAATATCTATTTTTCTTTTTACTCCTGCTAAAATTTCAAAACTTGATGTGTAATCTATATTATTAAAGTACTGTAATGCTTTAATGACTGACTGTTGCCAGTTAAATCGCCATATTTTACGGCAACGCAATTCATAATCAACATCTACTTCGCCCTCGTTTTGCTCTATTTCGGGAATAGACAATTTAAATGTATTAGCAAAGTAAGTATCAACGTCATTTACAATTTGAGAAGTACTTCTAATTACATTTTCGCCAAACGGGTAGAGATCTGTAATAAAGGCGAATATTTTGCTTTTGGCAACAGGTAGGATAATCTTGTTTTGCCAATTACAAAGTCTTGCGCTGTATTCGTCATAGGTTTCATCATCTTCCCATTCAGGCTTTTCATTCTCATCACATGAATACTGATTCCAACTTTCATCCTGCATATTAAAAGGGTCAAACGGAATTGTGAGCGCCCTGGCCATAGAAACAAGGTCAAAAATATTTTCAGCGTTCATGCTTAACATAGACATGACATTTGACGTCATCCTAGGGCTGAGTCCTGGAAACCATGTGAGTTCGGCTATGATTCGCTTTTTAGGATTTATTAGTGCGTTTTTTGCCTCATCTATTATTGCAGGCTCTTTGTTTGAACTAAGAATTTTGTTTTCTGCAGCATTAATTATGGCTTGTTTATTATCCCGTAGACTCACACCAAGTATATAAAATGGAGAATCATAAATTGACATCATATTTTTAATCCTTTAATTAAATCCAATTTTTTTGCTATCTTGATTATTCATGGGAAAACTACTCAAAGCCAAGTTAAGACTTTCCTGGTCTATCAAGTCTTTATCATTGAGTGCTGCAATTCTACCAGCCTCACGCATTGTAAAAGACAGATCTGAAAATGGTCTGCCGGTAAGCACATTAATTGCTTTACTTAAATCGATATTATCTACGACTGGCAGTTTGGATATTAAAGAATTTAGTAGCTGAGTCACTTCATCTTTTGAAGGCATGCCAACCTCAATTTTATGATCGAATCTGCCGCGTCTAACCACTGCAGGATCGATCATATCCAACATGTTCGTCATTGCGAAAACTAATACATTATTTTTCGTGGCTTCAGGTATCTTACGTAGAAATTCCGCCACTTCTTCTATGTGATGTAGTCCAGATTCGCTACCGTAACTTCTGGAAGTGAGAAAGGACTCCATCTCATCGATTATTATTATTGATGGCGAAGTCTTCATTGCAGCTTCAAATACTTGGCTTATTTTTTTGCTTGTTTCATGTATATAAGCGCTGCCAATACTTCCTGAATCAATATAATGAATAGGCCAATCTAAAAATTCGGCTAATTTTTCAACTGCATAAGTTTTGCCGCTACCAGGAGGACCATAAAGAAGCACTGCTGATGGGAAATCTAGGCCCATTTTTTTATATTTTTCAAGATTAGAAACGACATCAACAATTTGTTCATTAAAGAACTTTTCTAACATAGGTCTGCCTGGCAAACTAAAATGCTTGACATTATTATTGAATTTAACCTGTTTTCGATCAACTGAATTCTGATTATCATTGTTGTTTGTTTCATCAGCTTTTATGTCCATATTAGATTTTACTATATTATCATCTAAATCATTATGCACGACAAGACCAGCAGTTTGTATTATCTCTGAGACTGCATCGCTATCAAGCCATGTTAATAATGAACACAAACGCCTGAATGAATTTGTAGATACTAAAACACCACAGGTTAGCCAATACCCTAATACAGTCTCATCATCAACACCAGCTGTGAGTGTCCAGGTAGGTAGTAGACGACTGTATTTCTCAAGATAAATCGCATCATGTAAAGATACATCAGGCAATATCTTTCTTGTTTCTCTGTAAGAAACAGCAAAAGAAATAGCATCAGTATAATCTAAGCAGTCCTGTGCTGTTTCGACACTGGACAAACTATACTGATCTTCTGTAATAACGTAAAAATATTCCTGGTCTCCAAATGAAAGACGTTTAAGCTGCCCTTCTATCAATAAATGCGATTCAAGCCATTTATCGGCTAGTAATGGTTTTACAAGCAATACATTTGATGCCTCGGCTCTGATGATTTGCCATTGATCACCAGAGAAACATGTTTTACCAGCTTTTAATCCTGGCTCTATTTCATATTGTCTGGGAAGCCATTGGTCAATCATAACAATGCTATCCCGCTATTATGTTTACGCTAGCCATATCTTCACTACTACCAAGTGAGGTGGCGTTTCCAAATAATTCATAAATTACCTCTTTAAGTTTTTCAATGTTGCCATCTTTTATATACTGTGAACCAATAGTGACAAGAGCAGTATATTTTTGTTTATCATTATATAGATAATCTGCATTTGCATAATATTTAAATACATCAATGACATACCAGTCTTGACGCCAAAGTATGTCAAACCTTTTTTGCCGTAGATCCTTTATAAGTCCTTCAAAATCATTTAAATTTTTATCTATAGACCTTTGCGCGGTTCTGGCTAAATTATCAAATGCAAGTCTCTCAGACTCACGAGCTTGATCACGACAATGTTTATTGAAGTCATCAACAACATCGTCAAGTTCAAGTTTGCGTATTTCTTGTCTGTGTTGTTCTCTTATTTTTGCCAAAATTGTATTGACTTCTCTAATCTCGTCATTGCTTTTCTTGGTTGTCTCAGGATCATTATCTGCTTCGCAATTTTGGATTGCTGACTCTAATTTTTCACGAGTCTCATCAAGTTTGGGATCATCAATAGATTTACCCAAATTGTCAATATCTTTTAAGACTGACTCTGCTTTTTTTATTGTGAAATCATTGTTAAGGTAATTAATTTTTGAATCAGTACTGGTGTAAAAATTCTTCTCATTTTTAAATGTGCTGGCTATGCATGGAATTGATACTTCCAAATTTATTACTCCCGCGTCATTTATCTCATAGTCACACACAATATCGGCGCCAGCATAAATAACGCCTTCGTCAAAGTCTGTTCCATATATCTTCATTGCACCGACAAATTCATTCTCTCTGACCTTATCCTTAATTTCTCCTTCCCATAAATTGAAATTCAAAGATTTATTTTCACCAGCACGAAGCATTTCGGCTGCCTTTACAGTCATTGTGCCCTTTTTAGGTAGTTGGTCTCCTGTTTGTAAAAGATATACTGGAATGGAGGCTCCTGCGTTCAGTTTATTAAGTGCTTCAATACAAATTGATTTCGAAGCTGGGATTGAATCTACAGTAGCCGCTGTTCTTGTTATTGTAATTCTATCACTTTCAAGTTTAATAGGGGTCCCGATTGAGTCAAAGATAAAGACTTTAAAGATGTTTTCTCCGTTCTTAGTAAGTTGCAAATCAATGGAAAAGTTTTGACTTAAAACAATTTTACCAGATGTCCAACCAGTGTCTAAGCTGTCTACCTGGATAGAATAGCCCTTATAGTCAAATCCGCTTTCAAGAACTGCAACGACTCTTGCCCTAATTTCTGGTGTCCGTTGTATATAATTAAATGAAATGCCCTTAGCGTTACTCGCATTTACATGTCCCCTTGCGCTCTTACGGGTTCTATTTTCAGAACTCCAGTCAATAGATTCTGCGAAAATACTTGCTCCTTCTGCTACTGCTGTCATTGGATTAACATCAATATTAGCTGGAATGCCCAAAGACTCACTTATTTGATCCCTTAAATATTTATAATTTGTAGGGCCTCCAACAAATACTATTTTTTCGAAGTCACTGGCAGAATAACCTGCACTTGTAATAGTATCATGCGCTTTTTCTATAGATTGATCAATAATGGGACGAATCAACTCGTTCATATCATCCCTACTGATTGTGATATCAAAATATATATCCGTACCGTCTAAATCTTTAATTCTAATATCGCTTTCACTTCCAAAAATAGTTGCAGAGTCTTTAGACGATAATTCAATTTTTGCCTCCTCAGCAGCAAATTCCCCGATACGAATCAAATTCTTATATTCTTTTATGGAATCATAATTATCCGGCAACGAAAAATTCTCATCTAACCATGGCTTCATAATGTTTTGGAAAATAGCTTTATCAAAATCGCGACCACCGCACATTTGGATACCATCATGTGCCAACAAATTCACATGACTATTTGTGCTTTCTGCTATTGCTACATCGAGTGTGCCACCACCCATATCGTAGATAAGGAAAATAGCATCGGACTTTGATGTCTTCATTACGCTCATAACCGCAGCAACTGGTTCCTGCATCAATGCCACTTTCCCTATTCCGGCCAGGTAAGCCGCTTGTTTTGTTGATTCTTTTTGCATAAGACTAAAGGCTGCAGGTACAGTAATAACAGTACCTGTATTATCGTCTTCCCTAATTTCTTCAGGTAAATATCCAAACAATGTCTTAAGGATTTCTGCAGAACAATCTTCTGGGGTTAAAGCTTTGTTAATAGCTGATATTTTTATTAATGTATCTGTCCCCATAAAACGTTTAAACAGTATTGCGGCATGATCTGGATTTAGTGCGGCATTCCTATATGCTTTAGAACCGACATACATTGACCTTCTGTCAAAATATAATGCAGAAGGGGTAACATCATTTTGGTCAGGGCTTTTCCAAATGCGTGTGTTTGTTCCATCATAAGAACAAATAGCGCTATTAGTTGTTCCAAGATCAATTCCTATATAGTTGTTCATCAGTCGGACCTCCTAAGAATAACTGTGCCAGCATGCAAGAGACCGTCTTTTCCCATAATTATCGGCTCTATCATTTGTTCTATTATTAACGTGTCATCAGGACTAAAGTCAGCAATATTTAATGCATTTACAGCTGCACCAGGGTCGAATTTAGCACCTTCCATATTTACAAGCGTTATACCAAATTTAGCTAGCGTTTCTTCATTCTTTTTCATAAACCAGCGATACTGGCTCACATAGCGGCTTTTTTCGCCAGCATCGAGTTTTGAAATGGCTCTGGTAAATACCTTTGTAAAACGCCAAGACTCAACAGCCATATTAATAACTGCCTGAGTAAGCTCGTTTACTTGGTTTTCCTGGTTCTCCATGATTATCCTCCCGTTTTAGGAAAATAATATAAACCATTTCGTTGACAAATTTTGAGAAGAAACGTATAGAATAACAAATACCTGATATGATATGATTATACTATATTTGATGGCTCTTGCAAAAGCTCTGTCGCAGATTCATTTGACAATGTGATGTTATTACATAGGAGCGCAAATTAAACATGAACCTCTTTGAAAATCCATTTTATATTTTGGGAGCGACAACAAAAAGTACAAAGCAAGACATAGTTACACTTGCTGAGAATAAAACACTGGAAATATCTGCTGAAGTATGCTCTGAAGCCAGAATGGTATTGACAAACCCAAGAAAAAGGCTGAGGGCAGAAATGCAATGGTTCACAGGTCTAAAAACCGATCAAATCCAAAGCCTTGTGTCAATGATAACCAGAAATAAATCTGATCTAATATACTGGTTCCTTTCAGAAAATGATAAAAAAGCTAACAATGAAATATTTACAGGGTTTAGTTTATTGGATAAGGCAAATTTAGCATCTTTTGCACTTGATAACCTCGATGTTTCTCTGCCTATTGCCTTAGATGGAGCTGAAACTATAATCCAAATACTAGCATCCAGTTTTGAAGACTTAAATGCGACGACAATAATGAATGATATTAATGATTGCAGAGCTGAATCTGATTTCCCAAAGGTAAACGATATAAATTTAATTGAAGAAGAAATAAATAACCTCAAAAATATCTACAATGCAACTATTAAAAAAATTATTGATAGCTTTAAAAGTAATAATATGATTACTTTGATTACAGATATTGTTGAAAATTCTACTAGTCATGGGACTAAAAATTCTCCGATTCTAATAGACGATGTAGTAGACAATTATATATTGGGAACTCAAAAGTTTTTAACCAAAGAAGAAAGCAATATCAAGACTGTTTCAACAAAAATTATGGAAGCAGCAAAAAATTCTCTGCCTGATTCTACACTTGAGTCAATGTGTGCAATGCTATCAAAAGTATTGAAAAACTGGGATAAAATTGCACAGCCAATCCAGGTTAGTTACTTAAGTAGAGGCATGACACATGAAGCAAGCGAGAGAACCTATCACGTGGTCAGACGTCTGATTGTTGAATTATATAAAACATATAATAAAACCGATTTGGCTTCGAAACTCACAGATTTAGCTAATGAAGTATTCATAGAAGTTATTTCATTAAATGAACAAATAAAATCAGATAAAAATTTCTTTGCAAAGTTTAAAGATCCTATTACAACATATAAAATGCCTGATAAGCAGTCTGCACAATGGGTAAAAGATGTTACCTTCGTCTATAGGCAATTTAATTTAACTTTGCTTAGTATGAATCCAGAATGTTTGTTGTAATATAAAACTACCCAGAATTGCAAAACAGAAATCCCCAGTTCTGCAAGGCTGAAATCCTCAGAAATGCAAAAGGCCATCGACAGCAAAATT
>Ga0163159_1001599_pt1 | contig 21372 bp, 19 predicted proteins | sample BioMet9_FD_108702 | JGI IMG/M metagenome (GOLD analysis project Ga0163159, IMG submission 108702) | Microbial communities from bioreactor (seeded with sewage sludge) at Lawrence Berkeley National Lab, California, USA - Biofuel... | ecosystem: Engineered > Bioreactor > Anaerobic > Unclassified ... | reverse complement strand
GGTTAGATTTTGTATGGTAACTTAATTGTACCAAATGGGCAGGGCTTATGCTATTTTTATTGGGCAAATGCCTTGATTTTATTAGGATTGACAGGTCTTAATGGCCTGCGAAGTTTGAGTAACCTTATATATATTCCTATCATCCATCGCGTGTTTCCTGTGACATTCATTGTAGGTATGTTCATGATGGCCGCGCTCATGAGCATGGCCCAATTGTTCCTACGGCGCAGTACGACTTGGTTATACGGTATATGGTTCTGCTTATATTACGAAGCTGTTTTGTTGTGGCAAATGCCTGTCGCCTGGTTTACGTTCTGGAAATCTACGTGGGGGACGCGTATGACACCGGCGGATATTGCTGAAGCTAATAAGCAGAAAGAAAGGAAATATGATTCCGCATGAGTCTAGGCAATTATCGGTTCACGAAACACAAAGACAATTATAAAAAAATACGTGTCATAATACAATGCATTATCTTGTTGCTAGCGGCAGCCCTTTTAATCCACCTGTTCATGCATCTGAAAACGTATCGCCCCTATGACGCAACCACTGTAGAAACTACGGGGAAAGACACAGGATTCGTAGCATTGTCATATTTCGGCGTAGACCGCATCGGTGATACCTCTACACTGATTGGTGAAGACCGCTTACGCGAACACCTCAGCGCGTTGAAGGATCAAGGGTATGTCACAATCAGCCAAAAAGATATCGAAGAATATTATCAGGATCAACGGCCTTTGCCCGAAAAATCATTATATCTGATGTTTGAAGATGGCCGGCGTGATACGGCAATATTTGCCCAAGGAACACTGGAATGGCTGAATTATCGAGCAACTATGTTTACCTATCCGGAAAAATTCGACCTGAACGATACAAAATTCCTGACACCTGATGATTTGAAGGAATTGACTGACTCGACATTTTGGGAAATGGGGACAAACGGTTACCGGTTGGAATACATTAACGTCTTTGACCGCTACAACAATTACATCGGAGAAATAAATCCTCTGCGCTATGCTATGATGCAAAAGTATTTCAGACGCAATTACAACCATTTCCTGATGGACTATATCCGCGACAAAAACGGTATGCCCAAAGAAAGCTTCCGTCAAATGCAGTCCCGCGTCACATATGATTACGACAAAATGTATGACATATATTCCAAGGAATTGGGCTATATGCCTACCGTCTATTCACTGATGCATGCCAATACCAGCCAATTCGGCAATAATGATGAAGTTAGTGCCGTCAATGAAAAATGGATCCGTAAATACTTCAATATGAATTTTAACCGCGAAGGATTCTGTTTCAACCAACGTAACAGCAGCATCTACGATCTTACGCGTATGCAGCCGCAGCCGTATTGGCCTATCAACCATCTATTAATGCGTATCAAATACGATACCCATAATGATATCCACTTTATCGAAGGAGATAAGATCCGTCAGGAGCATTGGACACTCACCAAAGGCGCTTCTGAATTCAAAGGTGAGCAGTTATTTTTGACGACACTGCCCGAAGACACAGCACTGACCCGCTTGAAAGGAAGTACCAATTATAAGGATATTGCCGTTTCAGTACAGGTTGAAGGAAATACCTTAGGTTCGCAGGAGATATACTTGCGGGCAAACAATGATCTATCTCGATATATTTGCGTATCTCTGGCCAACGGCAACCTCATCGTCACAGAAAAAAACGGGGGCAACAAGACAGAATTATATCGGAATATGCTCTCTTTAATCGATGGCAATACGATTCCTTCTGTCGAAGAAGATAAAAAAGCCGCAGAAATCGATGAATATGAAACGATGGCCCGCTACGCCGAGTCTACGGATCAGGCCAGAGAATACAAAGCCCGCGCGGAAAAACGTAAACAAGACCCTGCTCCCAGTGTCGCTGAAGGTGGGGAACCGTATTACGGAGCATTAAGTGTCCATCAGCGCTCTGACCGGCATCTAGATATCTCCCTGAAGGGAGATTCGATATCCGTCCGGGTAGATAATCAGGACGCTGCATCGGACATACCCGTTTCCATCACCGAAGGCGGCTCGCTTTTACTGGGTGCTGACTGGCACGGCGGCGAAGGCTGGAGCCAACGTAATCTGGCCGATGACGTTTACGATGCCGTCTTTGAAAAATTAATTGTAAAATCCAACCCCTCCTCGGATGTATCAGAGCAAAAAACACTGTATACCTCTGAACTAAAAGGCTGGGAAAAAGTAAAATTCAACCTTAATAAAGCTTGGGAATTTCTTTTAGGATGGTTCTTAAAACATCTATAGGAAAACCTGAAAATGGAGGAAGCCATGAAACTCCCTGTACAACAGTTGATGATTTTCCTTTCCGCTGCCATCGTAGCCATCGCTTTTTTTGGCGGGACACCCATTCGATCCTATCCAAAGCAAGAAGTGGATTTGAATTATTGGATTACCTATTGGGATATTAAAAGCGGTGCCGATGAATATCGCCAAATACAGGAAAAAGCTCGATCGATTTCTTATTTCGCCGCTTATTTCGACAAAAATAACCAATTATTCATTCCTGCTGAAGTAGCCAGCGCAAAGGCCGCCGCCCAAAAAGGACACGATACATATCTCACAATTGTCAATGATAAAACCCGAGACGGCGAAAGTTTTTCAGAAAAAGATATCCCTCTGCTGAAGGAAATTTTAGATGACAATGTATCTCTGAACCAGAATGTCAGAGAGATTATCAAGCTGGCTCAACAGGGCAGCTATGACGGAATTGAAATAGATTATGAACAAATCGCAAAGGTACCATCCCTCCAACAATCATATCTGCATTTCATCGACGTCTTATACCGACACGCCGATGCGCAAGGTCTCAAAGTGCGTATTGTCCTCGAGCCTTCTGTCGATTTTACTGCCGGATTCCCTACTGGACCGCAATACGTTGTCATGCTTTATAACCTATATGGAACACATAGTGGTCCGGGACCTAAAGCAGACGAAAGGTTCATTCTATCAATGCTAAAAAAGATGGACGCTCTGCCTGCCAACAGGGCTGTGGCGTTTTCTTGTGGCGGTTGCATGTGGACAGACGGTCATAACGGCACATTTATCGATGAATCACAGGCAGCCAGCTTAGCTGCTGCTCACTCCATCAAACCGACCAGGGATATAGTCAGCAAAGCCTTATATTTTAAGTACGAAGAAGCAGGTAAGACTCGTACCGTATGGTATGCCGATGCCGATACGTTGAACCACTGGATTGATATAGCAGCTGCACATGGCATTTCCAATGTCAGTATTTGGCGGCTTGGCCATAATATGGACATAAAAAAAATCGGCACTTAATGAAAGGAGCATGAATATCAATGTCTACGTTATTACGTAAAGCCGGCTTCATAGCATGTATATCACTGGCTATATGGTGCATAGGATTGACACAGGGAGCGGTTTACGCTGCTCCTAAAATAGATGTGGCATACTACACATCCCTGCGCCAGGAAAACCAAGGGCAACAGGCAGAACAGCTATCGTTTATCCCGACTACAGATAAGGCCGTCAGTTTTGCCTTTGGTGGATTTACGAGAGCAGATTCATTGGATTATATCTTAGAACTTATGGATGAAAATGATTTGAAGGGTACGTTTTTTGTAACGGAACGGGAACTCCGGCTCAACAGTGACAATATCCGAAAGATAGTAAGTCACGGCCACGAACTTGGAATTGGTCTCCGGCCCGGCGATACAGATGGTTTTGTCGAATTTGCCGCTCAAATCGACCGCATCCGCAAAAAACTTAAATCGCAATACGGTATCGATACGAATTTGGTTCGCCAAATGTATGGACCGGAATCCAAAGAAATCAAAGAAGCCGTTTCGGCAACAGGCTGCCAGTTAATAGGACAGACCATCAATGTAATCCAGTCAAAATATAAAGACATGACGTCAGCCAATCAGGTCATGCCGCTGTTGTTCAAGCGTTGGTTTACATCGCTAGGACGCGGCCAAATTGCCTATATCCGCACAGATTATACTACTTCTGGCACCCTGGCCGGCGATTTGATGGTCGCCATCAAAAAACAGAAGATCGATAATATCGCCTATCGTACTATTGATGATAATCCGGAAAACAATCCTGACAACGATTCGGCATATCGCGTCGATACAGTAGGGAATGTCCTGGCAAATACCTCCTATCTATGGAAATGCCCCGTCGATCAGGATACAATTCCCACAGAACTGCGGCCAGGCTATGTTCCTGTCAAAGTAGACAACTCCAATTTTAATAAAGAGTTTTATAAGCGTTATATCGGTTCTCCCGCAGTTTCAGAAGATGACCGCATGCTGGGATTCAACCGGAACCAGATGATTAAAGCTGATAAAAGTGGCATTATCAAATCCGTCACGGACAATACAATTTTTTTGACCTTTGATGACTGGGGTAATGATAACTCGATCAATAAACTGTTATATGTATTGAAAAAACACCATGTGACAGGAACATTTTTTATCATTACCCGCAGTGTACCTAATTCCCCCAATTTATTACGTGCCATCGCTTTAGATGGCAATGAAATAGGCAGCCATACGAATCTTCATAAAGCCATGGCTACCCGGGACCCCAAGACCAACAAACAGCATGCAACCGAAAGCGATGCAGATTTTTGTACAGATGTCGAAACAGCGTACGAACGGCTTGCTTCCTATGTAGGCGATGTCGAAGTCAACGGACATTACTCCTTGACTCGTTTATTCCGTCCTCCTACATTGGCTATCAGCAAAAACGGCGCTATGGCAATCATGAATGCCGGTTACACGTATATGGTTTCTGGATTTGACAGCACGGAAGATTATGAAGCCATCAATTTACAACAGCTTTTAGGTAAAATGCAAGCTGGTATCTACAACGAAAAAGGAGGCATCCGCAAAGGATCCATCCTCGTCATGCACATGAGCGATACAGCGAAACTGACACCACAAGCACTAGACATTTTGTTAACAGCTAACGAAAATCGTGCCGACAGTGATTCAAAAAAATTCAAAGTTGGCCGGTTAAGTGACTATCTGACGGGCAATTATTCCCAAGCAATGAAGATCAAAAAGAATACGTAATAGACAAAATAAAAAAAATGCCCTAGGGACACCATACACAGCCCCAACTGATCAAAGCGCGTTAATCCCATAACATCGCACAAAACAGCCATTGCAAATTTACTGCAATGGCTGTTTTTAATTGAAAAGTATTCTGCCCAGAGAAGCGTCTCTACTTTATTTCCCAAACAAACGTCGCTGTATCGCTGTTTTCAACATCTTCGGGTTCGATATCAAAAGCCGGTGATGCTTCACACATGATCATTTCTTTCGCAAATGACACGTCCGTGCGATAGTCCTTTATGTATGATTCTCTACTGATTCGATTCACACTGTTTCTTTAACATCTGAATATCTTCAATAGATAATTTTGTGCCTTTCGAAATCAATACTACATCCAACTTATTCTTTAGCATCTCCAAAGCAGTTAATCTTTTCGTTTCCCACACACCTTGCTTTTTTCCCTGCTCTATACCTTCTTCTCTGCCTTCTTCCCTACCTTCCTCTCTGCCTTTTTCTCTGCTTGCTCTCATGTCCGAACGATAATCACGGATGGCAGCTTCGCGTTGCTCGTATTCCCGCCATTTGATGTCATCCTGAGTGAAGATTTGTTCGGCTTTCATGGCTTCGCGAATCATATCTTCTTTCATAGCCAGCTCACTCCTTTCTGCATCCGTCATTTTTCTGGATAAATAGCCTAGCCATCGATCCAACCGTTTCGTTTCTTTGATATTCTTCACGTTCTTCAGCTCCAAAAATGAACTTGAACAGCACATCCACCATAGGATTTAATCTGCGTTTAAAAACCATGTCTTCTGCCTCCTTTATATCACGTTTTCTAAGATCGCACAATACCAAGCAAGTGCAACATACATCAATCGTTCCATAAAAAGATTAGGCTTGCGTAAGAAACAGATTAGAAAATGATTAGCCGTACCATGTTTACTCCCAACCATTGAACTATCAGTTTAATGGCAATCTCCTCTAAATATAGTACACTATAACCATAGAAAATCATGAAATTAATACATAAGGGGGCCAGATACTATGTGGTTTTTTGGACACAGCAGCAAAAAGGAGAAAAATAATCCAGAGGAAGTAGAGACTTTACTTAAAAAGGGAATGATGTACCTAACCGGTGACGGTGCTAAAGAAGACGATGCCGAAGCATTCCGGTGTTTTGAAGCGGCCGCCAATCAAGGCAGCGGTGAAGGAATGGCAAGGCTAGGCGAAATGTATCAATATGGCTACGGTACCGGTCAAAGCTATCAAAAAGCGTTTGAATTATACACCCAAAGTGCCGCCAAGAACTGTGGCTTAGGAGAATTCAGACTGGGCTGGCTGTATGCCCATAGTGATTACGTCAAAACAGTTGGCAATTTCCAAATACCTAAAGACATAGAAAAAGCCAAAGCCCTATACAGGAGTGCTGCTCAGCATGGTTACAAAGACAGCGCCGGCGCCATCGATTACCTGTTGGCAACGGGTAATCTGCTGCCATTCTAATATGAGCTGACAAAACGCCCTTTCTGGTCTAAATAGAGAGGGCGCTTGCTATGCTTTACGTTATCTTGGAATGTCGCTTTTAAAGCGACCCGCATACATGATAAAAATGCTATACTTAATAACAGATACTACCAAAGTGTTTGGAAAAAGCTCACCGGAATCATTTAAATTTTAAAACGAAAGGACATGATCATCTATGGCTGGATACAATGCGATTTGGATAGTAGGCAGAAAGACACACGATGGAGTCAATCCCATATCAACCATGGTATTACAAGGTTTATCCGACAGGATGTGGCTGGAACTTGCCCGTGGATACAAAACCTCAAAAGTAAAAGTGAAGACCATGATTCCTCCTCAACCCAATGATCCCAATATGCTTATCGATATGTGCATGGCATTTATGCCACAGTTGTTCCAAGATACCCCACATTATGTACAGATGCTTGAACATATGGATCCCCAGACGTTCCTCGATTTCCATCTGAATGAGAACATCCCTGATACGTGGGAACTAGTCCGCGAAGAAGTGCGGCCCATCTTTGATCAACTCACTATCTTCAAAGCCGATATCAAAAAAATAAAAGACACAAAAATTCCCGAAGAACCATGCGCCGGCAGTCCCCATAAGAAAAAGCCAAGACGACCGCTTCTCCGCGTACTACGAAATGGAGAAACAGCTACACGAGTCGAAAAAGACACGTAATCTGAATTCATTCCTCAAATCAGCAACTTGACGAACATCCACGATGATGACATACACGACATAAAATGACTAGAAATACGGATAATGGAGAATCCCCTATTGAACAGTGTAAATATCCAACAGGGGATTCACTGATTTGTGCATCTAACGTAGACATGCATTAATACATGCTTTATAATAAAATATATTATAATAAATAATATTCAACATTCACAGTAATCATAAATCAACGTTAGGTAAAAACGCCCTAGATATACAACAAGATAGCGATGCACCGAGCACATTTACCTACCCAGTTACAAAGAGACAGCGGTGAATCAGCATGATAGACTTGGAAAGCAAAATTTTTGAACGGTCACATATCGATTATAATAAACTGGTAGAATATGGTTTCCTGAAGGACGATACTGGCTATCGTTATACTACGGATATGTTAGCTAATGAATTTCGCGCAGAAATCGTGATTTCATCCGACGGTCTTGTATCGGGAAAAATCTACGAGAACCAAACCGGTGAAGAATATCATAATATCCGTATCGAAGAAATGAATGGCACATTTGTCAACACAGTACGAGAAGCGTATCGTCAGGTTTTACAAGATATCCGGAAAAGATGTTATATTGACGACTATTTTTCGACAGCACAAGCCAATCGTATGACAAAATATATCATGAAGCAATATGACGTACAACCAGAATTCTTATGGAAACGGTTCGTCGGATATGGTGTCTTTCGCAATCCGCATAACCGTAAATGGTTTGGCATCATCATGCATATTGATCGAAATAAAATTACTCCCGGCGAAGGTAAAGTCGATGTCTTAGATATCCGAATGGATGCCGGATCCAAGGAATCATTGATGACAGAAACAGGCATATATCCAGCGTATCACATGAATAAGAAAAATTGGATTGCAATCATATTGGATAAAAGTCTCTCGGATGAAAGAATCCTACATTTGATTGATGAAAGCTATACCATTGTACAAGGGCACGGTAAAAGAAATAAATAACTCTAATGTGCTTGGATATATATTATGAATGTCAGAGCAATTGCTCAATCTGCCCTCTTAGGCAATGTCCGATGTCTAAGAGGGCAGTATTAGTATTGAACAGTGTACGCTTTATGGTTTATAATAATATATATTCATAAAATAAATGTTCGGACCTTGTAATAACAATAAAGATATTTATTAAGTAATGCATATTTGTCTTTATGGAATCACCTACAGTAATTTCCATTATCTATCTGACAGGCTTACGTAGCTGCTGGTTCGCGTTGATGCGTCGCATTCCACAGAAATATGAACTTGCGGTTTAATGATTTTATTTTTATATGAACGTATAATCATGATATAAAGTGGTCAATTGCTATCTAATTAAACACATATAATCACATACAAGCTTTTTGAGACTCTGACCACGGTTTATGATCCTGGCTGATAATTGTCTGTTGAAAAGCTTGTTTTGTTATAGAAATATTGATGCTTATAACTAGGAGGATCACCATCATGTCAGAAACGCAGGGAACCAAATCAGATCAAGAATTAGTCGAAGAGTTTTCATCATTGATTGATAGTATTACCCAGGAAGTAACAGCTAAAGTCATGAACGATACGGCTATCAAAGAGATTCAGGACTTGGATACATCCATTGGTCAGTTAAAAAAGAAATCACCAGAACTGCTTAAAAATATCCAAACGGCCGAAACTACATTGCAGACGACGACGCAAAATACGCAAAAAGCGTTGCAGGATGCGTCCAGTCAAGCACAGAAAGTGTTAGGCAGCCTTTCCCAGCAAATCAACAGTCAGAATAAAACGCTGGAAAAACACTTGCAAGCAGCTGCAAAGAAATATGATGAGCTGAGTACGGGAAGTTATGACATGTATCGTAAAGCGATGGATAAGCAAACGACCAGCATTACGAGCACAATCATAGAGACAGTCAAAGATGAAGAAAATAAAAACACCCGCCAGATCAACGCTACGGTCCATGAAACCAACCAAGCCATTCAAGATGCCGTATTAAGGGAAGTGGCAAAACAATCCACGACAATTCAATCCATACAAAACCAGAAAATGGCATCGATGCAGCAAAAAATGGAAGAAACCGAACACCGCCTGAACAAAAAAATAGAGGCCCTTACAACGCAGCTAAATACGATGAATGAAATCCGTCTGGCCGAAGCCGATAAAGTTTCCGGACGTACCGCATGGATTTTATTTTTTAACATTACCATGATGATATGTATGGTCGGTGCGTTCTATTGGCGTTTTATCAAATAACCGTAGTGCCTTTCAGGAGTGATAATAAATGGTACATCAAGAAAATGCTATCATGGCAAAAAATCTATACCTAAAGGTACGCAATCGGTATAATACCATGGCACGGCACACCGTCCAGATACAACTGGAAAGACGGGCCGACGAATTGGATGCGAAGCGCCAAGACATCGTACAGGCTTGCAACCGCTCTGACACACAGGTACTGCAGGAAGTATTGGAGCAATTACAGGCAGATACAGTAAAACTCCACCATCTGACAGCCGGACTAAGCCAGCCATTTTTGCTATTTTTAGTGGGAACAGGTAAATTCGGTAAATCCACACTCATCAATGCGCTGTTGGGCTGCGAAATGGCCCAAGTCGATTTATTGCCCAAAACTTGGAAAATCGACATTTTTTACGGTGGCAGCGGCAATATGACCGAAATTTGTTATCGTGACGGCCATAAAGAAAGCAAAACATTCGAAGAAACATTGACACTTATCCAATCCGAAGAAGAAAAGCGCGAAGTATCCGAACAAAAAGTACAAGATATGTTTGAAGAGAACCGCAACCGTTTCAAAACATTGCAGGCAAAAAAAGAATACCAACAGGAACTGCGGAAATATATGCTCTATCGTTCGGAAATCACTGAAATCCATTGGCCCGTACCGATTTTCAGTCCTTTGCTCAAAAATTTCCGTCTTGTCGATACCCCTGGGACGCAACAGCAAATGACGCTGGGCCACGTAGAAGCGAGTGCTGCCGATTACTACAGCAAGGCTGACGGCATATTGTGGCTGCTGGCAGCCGATAAGATTTCCGCCAAAGATACGCGGCAAAATATCGATTTGATTTTAGACCGCTTTGGCCGTCGTACGGATAATATCGTAGCTGTATTAAACAAAAAAGATTTAGTAGAACATAATGGCGGCCCTGGAGCATTGGCCCGAGTGGAAGCCGACGCCAGACGGCTATATGGCGATGTGTTCCAGGAAATCGTACCCATTTCGGCCAGCCAGGCTCTAAAAGCCGTTTTGGACAGCCGAGGACAAACGCCCAGCAGCAAGACCACTGTCAATGCAGAAACTCCCACATCCATGCTGGACGCCAGCGGACTGCCCCAGTTATTGAACGTCATAGATCGACATTTTCTCACGCAGGCCCAGCAAATCCAGGTACGCAGCAAGATTGCCGGTACGCAGAGCATCCTTCTAGATATATCCCTGTATGTGGCGGCTTTCCGGGCCAGATTAATGGCCGAATCACAGAAACGGGAAGAGTTGAAAACAGCTTGGGAAAAAGAAAAAATGAATCTTTCTGATACGGCTGGTAAAATGATCGATTCCTGTTTTAATTCACAGGTCTCGTCAGTACTCCGCCGGGCCCAGGCCCATGAAAATGAGTTGTGGGATCTGGAAGGATATGATCGACAGCGCATATTGGAAAATGAGGTATTCCAGAATTCCACGTTTAAATGTGATGCCGACCAAGTCATCAAGAAAATCATAAACATGATTGAAAATTCACAAAACATCTACCAGCAGGATTCAGCATTTTATGAATATCCAGATCTTCAAAAGGAAAGCGGCCAATTGACGACTGTAAGCGGTTCGAACATCAACGGCGTAAGTGTAGACAGAGACGTATTCAGTATAGAAAGCGGCAGCGCCGTAGTGGGCGGCATTGCTGCCATCGGTGCAGCAGCGTTACTAGGCCCCGTCGGGTTACTGGCAGGACTAGTCGTACAAGCCGACGCTTTTAAATCTTTGCGAAAGTGGGTATCCCGGCTGTTTACAAACCTACCTCAAAAGATAACCAACCAGTATTCGTCACAGCTAGACAGTATAAAATATGATCTGAAGAAAGAATTGAACCACGTTTTAGATCAAGCTGAACTAGAGGTCTCACACGTCCGGGAACAGACTTATGCTGATTTATATGGTGATTCCACTGTAACAGCTACTATATTAGACCGACTAGATGAAATTACTGATCTGACAGATTTACAGGTAGAACCATTGACCCTGAATGAAGTCATGTTTGGAAAGAAGAAAGGGGAGCCAGTATGCAAGCCCTAGACCTTATTACGACAATCCAAAATTTAATCGTATTATCACCATTGCGCAACGATCAAATCGTTGTTCCGCTGAATTATTCTACAGATGAAACAGAAAAAATAGCAGCTAATCTGCAGTTATTAGCCGATAAATGCCAGACACCGTTGAAGTTGGTACTGATGGGTGAAGTCAAATCAGGAAAGTCCACTCTGTTAAACGCCTTGGCTGGCGGCACGGTCGCTCCGACTGACGTGACTGAAACCACTGCGGCTATCATGACCATTACTTATGGAGAATCGGCGGAAGCTGCCATTTATACTACCGCTGAAAATCACACTACGGGTACACCGGCAGAAATTTTTGCGATTCTGGGAGAGCACCAAAACGACCAAGACTATTTCGGCGGCGTCGATCATGTAGAAGTAAAACTGCCGCTGCGGCCGTTAAAAACTATGCATATCGTTGATACGCCAGGGCTCATGACTATTACAACTACCAATGCTGAGCGGACAGAAAACTTCTTCCAGCAAGCCGATGTCGTCCTGTGGGTGCTCAACGCCCACTATCTGGGGCAGAGTGATGTCAATGAAGAATTGGAAAGGGTTGCCGATATGGGTAAACCTATCATCGGCATCTTAAATCGCATCGACGAAATGGAAGGCGATACAAGTAAACTCGTTCGATACGTCAAGCGAGAACTGGGTATTTTCTTAGAAGATGTATTCCCTTTGTCTGCTAAACAAGCTTTTGATGCCGTACAGAGCCAAGATATGGATGGGCAGCAGGCATCCGGTTTTACTGATCTCATGCATTATCTGGAACATAATGTCGAGCGGCATGCCGATGTAGTACAAAATGAAAGTCTCGTGAATTCTGCCAAAGCGATCCTGGCCAGAGAATTACTGTTGCACCAAGCAATTTTAGCTGATGTGGATAGCAAACTACTGCTAGTTAGGCGCAGTCATGAAAAGATGGAACAGCAAAGTGAATACATCAAGAACAAGCAGGAATGCGAAGTGGAAACGTGGTTCAACAAGGACTTTTTAGCTGATAAAGAGCAATTACTCCAACAAAAAATACAACAAATGTCCCTAACGAACATGGGTTCCAGTACAGCAGAACTAAAACGGTGCATACAGGAATATTTCTCTGAAGCATCTATCCGGGCTGAAATCGATGCTTTTTTGCTTAGGCTCGACGAAAATGTGCGGAATGACTGGCAAGAACGCTTACATATCGTACAGGAGCAGGTATCTGATGAATATAATGAAATGCTGCGCTCCTATCACGTGCAGGCCCAAAATATTTTGGACAAATTACCCGATGCCAGTTCGACAGCCTTGAGTGGAGCTGGCCAGGGCGCCATGGCTGCCGGCGTTTTCGGCGGTGCCATGGCTGCATATACCGCTTGGTTGGGACCGGCAGCGGCCCATGTCTCCATCGGAGCCGCACTGGGATCGGTCATGCCACCGCTTTTGCTGGCTGGTGCCGTAACAGGCGCCGTCATGGGCTTGGTGAAATACAAAAATATTCGGTCCGGCTATACGCAAATGGTCGCGCAGTCCGTTGACAAAATCCGCCGGGACGTACAAGCCAAAGTACTGCCAGACATTCACACCGTTATCAATCATGTCTGTACCAACGTCGTAGAAGGATGCCACCAGCATGCTTTGCAAGAGAATTTCGAAGGCCACGATGAAGAGGAAATGTCAGCTCTGAGGAATCAGTTAGAACAGTATACAAAACTATTGGAAAGCCACCTTAGTAATCAATTAGTAGAAGTTCCGTCAAATGCCCTGAAGCCAAGACGGTAATCCACTCAGCTATTTTTATCTTAATTCTGCAAAGGAATACCCTCACATGGACAAGAAAAAACTAGGTTATAAAGCATTAGGCAAGGCAGCGCATTTAACGTATAAGGGTAGTTCATTCGTCGCCAAGACATTGTATGACCACCGCTATGAAGCTGCCGGCGCCGTGACGGGAGCCATGCAGCAATCTGCAGGAATCGTCAAAGATCTGACAGGCCTCACGATCAAAGAACGGGATTTTGTCGCCTTGTTGAAACAGTTAGAAAAACAAAGTCAGCGCTACGGTGCCCTCATCGCCAAGCGGCGCGACCAGTTCAGTGAACATGACCGCATCGCCCTATGGGATTCTTTATTAGCCAGCAGCGCCTATATCGATGCCTACGGATTCAGTTCGTCGCTCATCCCTGATGATATCCAACAGGCGTACGAAATGGCCTACCCCGATTTGGCGCAGAGCGAATCCCTGCAGTCCGTGATGGATCATGCTGACGCCGACCAACTGCAGGGATTGGTATCCGGAATCAAAGGCAAGTTGTTCGAGATACGCTACACCGATTACTTGAACGACGGTCATCTACCTGATGGATTTACAGCCAAGATGGCCGATTCCCCGACTAACCCGGGCTGGGATATAGGTATTTACGATGATCATGGAAATATGAGCGATGCCTTACAGCTCAAGGCGACAGAATCGGCACAGTACGTACAGGATGCCTTAGCCAAATATCCCCATATTGATATCGTGACGACGGATGAAGTCTACAGCCAGCTGGCCATGCAGGGATTTGCCGACCACGTGAGCAACAGCGGCATCAGCGACCAGGAACTGACAGATTTTGTTCACGAATCGCTGAGCGATTCCCTACCAGAATTCGACTGGATGCCGTCCATCCTGCCATTTCTCGTCATCGGATTTTTTGTCGGCCGCAAGACGAATCTCAGCAATTATGAAAAAGGCAAAGAATTCGGCCATCGGTCGATAAAAACCTATATTGCCCACATCTGCGGCGGCGCTGTCCTCGTCCTGACCCACACCTGGTGGCTGGGCCTCATAGGGGCCATAGGGACCCGGCTCATATTGGGACATTTGCGCAGCAAGCGGGAACGCTATGAAGCGCTGAAACGCATGGTGAAAACGAACGAACAAGTATTGGACCGACTGGCAAGGGAAGGATAATTTTTACATTTACTTTGTTAAATCAGCTACCTTGGAGGTATAAGAATGGACACATTTGAGGCAAAAGCCTTATTCGACCAAAAAAAGTATGATGAAGTCGTCAATTTCTACAAGGACCCCGGTGAAGGATTCACCTTCAGCGAATGGGACTATTACCGCTATGCCCAGTCCCTGCGCAAGCTCAACGAATATGAAGCAGGTCATAAGATAAGCCGCGAAGGGATGATCAAATTCCCCGATTTCGAACCGCTGCGGACGCCTTACTGCTGGTGTCTCTACTACATGTACGTACGGAATTTCAATGCCGAAACGGATAACGAAGATAATTTCGAGAAAGCCGTAAAATCCATCTGTCACTATTGCACCTTTGGCCAATACACACCATATGAACGATCCCTCTGGAGACTGCTCCGCCATTTGAATGGAAAGCTCAACGGCCCTCAGACGGCCCAAAAAATGGACTACTACCTTTCTCTCTTACAGCCAGACCAGCTCTCGCCGGAGGAGAACCAATTTCAAAGCAAAGATGGCAAAGACCGCCATACAGCCTCTCCGCAGGAACGATGGTATTCGTATAAAAGTAAGGTTCTGCTCACGATGGCCGATTATGAAAACTGTATCAGCCTTTGCCAAGAAGCGCTGCATACCATCGGCCAATTCCATAACGACAGCGACTGCTGGTTCGGTTACCGCATCGCTTTGGCAGACATACAATTGGGACGGCTGGACCAGGCAAAAACCCGCTTACAGGATCTCCTGATCCACAAGAAAGACTGGAATATCTACCATGCATTATTCACGATCCACGTCAAGGAAAATGATGCGGATGCCGCCTTGAAATGTGCCTCCGCAGCCATGCTTTCTCCTGGTGAGGACGAACCAAAGGTAAATCTTCTGGAAGAAACGGCAGCGCTTTTGCGCGGACTGAACAAGGAAAAAGAAAGCTACTGGCACCTGTTGCTATCCAAGCTCCTGCGCGAGGAAAAACAGTGGAGTGTCAAGGCGGACTTACTAAAAAAACTGGAAACCTACCAGGAAGAACCACTGGACATTAAAACGCTCCGGCAAAACCTGCGCGCCTTTTGGAAAGAAAACCGTCATCAAGGTGATCCGACATATACCGGACATATAGACCACTTCCTCCAGAACAACAAAGCCGGATTCATCAAAGAAACAAGCGGTGCCTCTTATTATTTCCGCGTACACAACGTAAACAAACGCTCCGGCGCCATCGCACCGGGTACGGCTGTACAATTCTTTGTTGAAAAAAGCTATGACAATAAACAGAAAAAAGAATCCCTGGAAGCGGTGGATATAGAAGTGGTGAAATCCTGATGCACTACTATGTCTTTCTATTCATAGGTATCGGCATCTGTTACGTCATACTCAGATATATCATCGGCAAAAAAAAATAATCAGCTAAGGGAGGTGGCGAATCAAAATTATGAATTTTACGTTTAGGATTCCCAAGACGGCAAAGAAAATGAGCGCCAAGACGCAGGAACTGTATCAAAAACAGGTTCAAGATATAAAAGATGATAAGTATATGTGGGAAGAAATCAAGAAGTACAATGAGATCAACCAGAAACGTCTCAAAGAATCACAGGACCAGTATACGGTCACAGAAATTATCCTGCGCGAAGAGGCCCGCAAACTGGATCTGTTAAAGGACGATATCCGTAAGAATTTAAAACAATTGGACGCGTCCATGGAATACGCCATTCCCACAAACTATATGAAACCGCCGGATGACCCCCTTTATGACACCCGAGTCGATCTGAAAGATCCATTACTGGCTGGTGTAGCCGGCGGGACTGTCATAGCCGGATCGACGGTCAGCCTGGTCGCCTTGTTTTGTACTGCCGGTACGGGTACGGCGATTTCGCACCTCTCGGGCATATATGCTGCCCATGCCATATTAGCCGTCCTGGGCGGCGGCACGGTGGCAGCCGGAGGACTAGGTGTCGTCGGCGGGCTCGTCGTCTCCAGCACGCTATTCGTACTGCCGGCCCTAGCTGTCGGCGGTAAAATACTGAACAAGAAATTGAAAGCTGCCTATGATGAGTCTTTGGAAAATACGCGGATGGTAGACGATGTCCTCAGAGAAAATGACCGTCTGGCCCGGGAGAATCGACAGGCAGCCGACCTGATCCGACATATTTACGATGCCGGCATAGAGATACGATTTTTCTTCCAAACCATCCTGAATAAGTTCGATTTAGCTCCTCTGGGAAACGATACCGATGAAGACACGGAACGATTATATAAGATAGCCAGAGATGCCAAGAATACGCTCGGTACGTCTTATCTGGAATTAGTGCCCTTCAATCAGGAAAACGCGCTCAACATGGGCGTCACGGAAAAAGTCAATGAAATCCACAGCAATTACGAGGCCATCCAGAATGCCCTCGTTTCGGAAAATGACCAGATTTTTACCAGCCGGGATATCAACGATGAAATCCATCAGTTATACGAAGATGCCCAGCAGTACATCTATATGACCTATCCCTGGTATTCATGGTCTATCCTGTTCAATAAGAAATACGATTGTTACAACGACTGCCAATTCATCGAAAGCGTCCTAAAGCGCGGTGTCGAAGTCCATCTGTGCTACGGCATAGGTAAGAATAAGACGGCAGAAAGCAAACAAGAACAGACCACGGAAGAAAATGTCCGGCGCATGAAAGAATTGTTGAAACAATATCCAAATTTCCGTATTTACAAATGCAATTCTCACCGAAAAATCATGGTCTGTGAAAAGTATTCCCTCGAAGGCAGCCAAAACCTCATGAGTTACCGCTATTTTCCCGGAGCAAAAGATATCCGCGATGAAATTACTACGAAATTTTACAGCCGTAAGATGATCCAGGAACACAAGAAAATCATCTTGAGCCAAATCAAAGCAACTTTCTGATTCCTTACCAAAAATAAAACGCCCTTTTGATCGACAGTTGCAAATACTGTTGACCAAAAGGGCGTTTAATTGGGGCTGCTATCTAATTCAGCCCCAATTTAGCTTTCAATGCATTGACCAATGTTTCCGAAAAGTTGACGTTATTTTGTTTGGCCAATAAATCTAGCCAGACAGGAATGGTCAACGTCTTCTTCGTATAGGTCTCCTTGACTTTAGAGCGATGATAGGGCATCCATACGTTGATATAGACGAGTTTTTGATGGGTCTCCAAAGAGATATCCTCGGCTCGTACGTCTGCCGGCGGATTTTCTCCGCTTTCTTCCATATCGAGGATCGTCAAGGCCAGCCAATCTTGCGCCGCTTCCACATAATCTTCCTCTGGAGTCGCACAGGTCATCCCATCAAAGGCAGGAAATGTTATATCGATTGCATCCTTATCGCTAAAATCCAATATAGCAGCGTAAGTGTAATTAGATTCCATGATGATATCTCTCCCTTCTATGTTTTTATTATAACACGTATTAAACACGTGTCAATAGTGAATTTGTAAATTGCGTAGTTCCAAATAATATTATATAATAAAAGTACCTTTTCTAAGCCAACAAAAAAACTCCATATAGATGACAATGACCAAGTGCTTCAAGGATATGACGTATAAATTTATTTCCCTATTAAACAGGGGGTGGCATAAACGACGAAACTACTTGTCCCATAAGGCGGTATGCAGTTGATTAAGCTTCAATGTTATTTCTTTTGGAACGCAAAACGATGTGTTTACACTATGGTTCATTGTTCATATTTTCCACATGGAGGGATCGCGTATAGTTTACAAAGATATCGTTAAAGTACTGAAAAGTAATGGCTGGCAGTTGGCCCGTACAAAGGGTTCTCACTGCCAATTCAAGCATCCTCAGATTCGAGGCTGTGTTACTGTCCCCAACCATGGGAACAAGGATATTACTCTTAAGGTACTGGAAAGTATCGAAAAGGCAACGGGCCTACCTCTTCGGAGGTAGGCTTTTTTGATCCATGCTATTTTGCTGTCGATTTTCGCTTATAGATACAGAATGCCGCTGCCAGAATAACAATGGCCAGGACAGCCAACATTTTCCAGTGCCCGCCGCTGGCCAGTCGCAGCAGGTCGCGACCCAGCCAGACTTCAAAAGCGACAGAGGGAAGTTTGCCTATACAAGTCGCCACAGCGTGATCACGGAAAGAAATATGGCTCAACGCTCCCAGTGTCGTAATGAGGACATTGGGAGAAAAAGGGATGAGCCGGGCGATGAGCATTTCTTTAAAGTTGCTATATGAGTCGATTTTACCTAATGTCTTATTTTTGGCAATCCATTCATGGGCCGTATCCCGGAAGAGCAAGCGTATGACAGAAAAACTGATGATATTCCCCAGGAATTCTCCGATCCAGGAAAGCAGAATACCCGGAACGACACCGAAGATGATGCCGCTCGCCGTCAGGATTTCGATGGAAGGAAGGCCGGTCATATTGGTGACGATGATGAGCAAAACGGCAATGAACATAGCCTTGTAGCCAAAAGATGCAATATAGGCCATGATGCCATGCATATTGTGGTCCTTGGCCATGGCAAAGAGATGCGCATAAAAGCCTGGCACAAATAGTTCGATCGCCGCGAATACGGCAATGATAAGGCCTAGGGCCAGCAGCTTGATGAGGGTTTTATGAGACATGATACGGATACCTTCTTTAGAATAGTGAAAAATCAGTCAGGACAGAAAACGCGTGAAATTGGCGTAAATGCGCCGAAATCACGCGTTTTTCAAACTTCCAGGATTAACCCTATATCATCGCAATGACAAGAGTGTGCGGGCAATGAGCCGAACGAGAAGTGCTACCGTGTCGAGTTCCAACGTTTCTTCCGGGCTGTGGATATCATGGGTCGTAGCGCCGATGGAAACGATATCGAGGTTGGGATTAGCCGCGTAAAAGAAGCCTGTTTCCAAACCGCCGTGCATCGCTTCCACGCGGGCATCCTTGCCGGTCAATTCTTTATAGATTTGGGACATGATCGGCCGCAGTTCGCTGTGGGGATTTTCTGACCAAGCCGGATCGAGACCGCCAACGGCGAGGTCAAAGCCGGTCAATTCGGCCAGTACGGGCAGTGTCCCTATCAGTTCTTCCAGCCGTGCATCTGAGGAAGAGCGGGGGAAATACTGTATATTCAGCGTATCGCCGTCCAGCTTTATGGTACCGATATTGGCTGACAGGTCCGGCAGCTTGGGCAGGTGTTGGTTCATGGCAAACACGCCGCAGTGGAGGAGACTCAGCAGCTGTATGACTGCCATCGTATCTGCCGCAGAGAACGTCTGGGCCGGTATGTCAGCTGCCGTGACCGTAAAGGCTGCATTTTTTTCTACTTCGCCATAAATGAGGCGGCAATCCTGCTGGGCCTGTGCCGCCGCTGTCTGTACAGCCGCTACGTCGGCGCTGGGGAGAGCCAATACGGCCTGAGCCGCTGCGGGGATAGCGTTGGCTGCGACGCCGCCGTCGATTTGGGCCAGCGTAAAGGAGATTCCCTGAGCGCGGAGCCGCTGCAACAGCAAGGCCAGCGCTTTTATGGCGTTGCTCTTGCCGGCATTGATCGTTTCACCGGAATGGCCGCCCAGGAAATCGTGGGCTGATATAGTCACAGCCGCATCAAATCCGTTTTTCTGCCACGTCACCTGGCGGGAAAAATCGGTATGACGGCTGCCGGCAGAACCGACGACCAGGATATCGATGGATTCAGAGTCGCAGTTGATGATGTATTTGGCGTCTTGTACGTATTTGGGATCCAGGTGAGTAGCACCGGTCATACTCGTTTCTTCATCGACAGTAAAAATCAGGCGCAGCGGACCATGGGACGCCTTACGTTCCAGCAGGTAGAGCGCTACGGCCACGGCGATGCCGTCATCGGCACCGAGGCTGGTCCCTTCAGCGGACAAGATATTGCCATCCCGTTTTATACGGATGGGATCGGTCAGCGGGTCATACGCCACGCCGGGTTTAGCGACACAAACCATGTCCATGTGCCCCTGGATGATAGCCCGGGGGATATTTTCCAGACCAGTCGTGGCCGGTATATCGACAATGATGTTATAGACCGCATCTTGGATCGGGTCGGCGCCTAATTCGCGGAGCCGGCTTACGATATAATCACTGACGGCTTTTTCGTGATGGGAAGGGCGGGGATACTTGGCCAAGCCGGAAAATTCGGCCAATACGCCCTGGATAATTTCTTCATTAGATTTCATGACGAATTCCTCCTTTGTATTCGTTAATATTGTATCATAAACGCAGGGGAAATTGTGCAATATCTTTTTTAGAGACATATCTGGACGGCCGGATAAATGATAGTACCCCGCTTTTCTGCTTCCCGATTCAGGTATTTCAGCTCTTCGTCACAAGCAAGACACGTACCGCTGCAATGGACAATTTCCTTCAACTTCCATTCCGTAAAGGGAATATCTTTTACCATTTCCAGTGTAGGGCATTTACAGGGCGTATACGGAATGCCATTGGCTTTGGCAAATGTTTCGCGCAACTGACGCAACTGACGGCAAATATCCAGTCCCTCCCGTCGAGCAGGCAGGATGGCGACGATATTTTCCTGCGTTCTGGGGTCCAACGCGTGCATAATATATTCCTCCTATACTTGAACAGCCAATCTTTACCATAAATCAAGGGATGTGAAACAATAGCCGACCCAAAGGCAAGCGGGGCGCACACCCCCCCAGCGGTTTTTAAAGCCGTCCCTGCTAAGGTAAGCAGCGCACCGATTTCATAACGGTCTTTTATGAAATCGAGTAAGTCGCTTATGCCTTGGCTGAAGGTGCCGAGCGCAGCGAGGCGGAAGGGTTC
>Ga0163159_1001596_pt1 | contig 21374 bp, 20 predicted proteins | sample BioMet9_FD_108702 | JGI IMG/M metagenome (GOLD analysis project Ga0163159, IMG submission 108702) | Microbial communities from bioreactor (seeded with sewage sludge) at Lawrence Berkeley National Lab, California, USA - Biofuel... | ecosystem: Engineered > Bioreactor > Anaerobic > Unclassified ... | reverse complement strand
TATTTATCCGATAAGCGGGGACGACGCGACGTGGGTATCGGTCTTGAATCTGTGGAAGCGGTTGTAAGGAATTACAACGGAGCGATGAAGGTTCAAGGGGAAAACGGTGTTTTTACGGTTTATATCATGCTGAAAATGCTGGATAGGGAAAGGAACTATTGCCAGCCTGGGCCTCAAAAGCCCTTCGAATAAAAACCCCAACCGCGCCTCATTCCCTGACTATCCCTTACAAGCATATGTATGTGATCTACGCAGCATTCTGCTTTAATTATCTCTGCTCCTTTTCGTTTGCATAGAGTACTTAATATGTTGCCTATGTCTACTCGAATTGCTCCAAATACAATTTGCCTTCTGAATTTTGGTGCAAATACGATATGAAATTTCACTCCCAAGTTGTATGTGATAAAGTATTTTTATCCAAATAGGATACTCCCTCTGTTATTTTAGCGCGGTTTAGGACCCACACTATTATTACGCTGGAGGTTTTATTTTCCAAGGCTAAAGCCGAACTTGGAACCAACCGCATAGCAGGTAGTTTTATCATATGGTATACAAAAAGACAGACTATCCAACTCTTTCAGGCCAGATAACCTGTTTTTTACGGGTCCATTCTGCAACAGCCCCTCTATGCTGCGGTTTGTCCTGTGCGTATGCCCCGGCAATACATTCTCCCCATCGCGCACAGCATCCGGCTGCGGGCTATGCCGCCCCGGCAAGGTGCAGCTTCTGCTTCATCAGGTTATATCGGTTCCATGGAGTCCGGCTCCGTGATCCAGCTGATCACCGAGTATAGGTATCGGTCGTGCGGATCGTCGTAAAACGCATTCTCCAGCCGTTTTCCCTCCGTGACGGCCTCTTGCAGCGTGCCATAAAAGGAGTACTGTTCATGATGCGTCCACTCGTCCGAGCCGGCATAACCGGATGCATTGGGATGGGAATACGGGTCGGATATATGGATCCCGCAGCTTGTTTAGATCTGAAATGACGGGGGAGTTTCGCGGCAATCGAAGAACCAGTTGCAGCTTTTTACAAATCGTGACAACCCGTGATGCACTGGTCCGTCTGAGACAGGTTTTCTTCTGAGATTAGCGGAGCCGTGTCCGCGTCGCTGTCCTGGACATTGCCTGCGTCGGCGTTGAAGGCATCGATCCTGTGCAGCGTCGCATGCAGACTGCCCGGCTCACTTTCCAACAGGCAGACGGAAGGGACCGCATCCGCACTCTGCCTCGGTGTGTAGATATGAAGGACCGCACCGCTGTTTTCTGCTTTAAAATGGCTGCTGTCTTTATCATTCCCGCGGAGCGTGAACGAAACGATCTCCGCCGTGCCGCAGCCGTCTGGCTCGGCGGCAGAGCCATCCCACAGTGCCAGCAGCACATGGCTGTGCAGCGCCACATAGAGCCCTGCCTGTCGGTAATGGAAGTTCCGGGTCTGGACTTCCGGCAATGGTTCGGTATTCGGCACCACAAACACGGCGGCGGCCTGCTGAAGCAGCGCGTCAAAGACCGCTGCGTCGGCTTTTGAGAAGTCCCGACGGTATTCTTCCACCGGCATCGGCAGCGGGCACACGAGTTTTATGCCAAGCGCCAGAGCCGCATCGGCACACAGCGTATCCGCACCGGAGGCAATGGAGTCCAGCAGTACAAACTCACTGTGTGGATACCGCTCCATAAGCTTTTTCAGCTCGGCGGCCACCAGTTCCTGCAGCTTCGGGATATCCTTCTCCCGCAGGTCGCGGTGCCCGGTGACGCCGACGATGATAGGAACGGACATGGCGTTTTCCTTTCCGCAGGCATGGTTTCACAAAGAATCAGTCACGATAAATCGATATACTTTATTTCCGTTTTTGAGGTATGCAGTTAGTTCCATGCCCTCCGGAGCACGGAACATATTGCGCTTCCGATGGAGCATACGCCTGCCGGAATGCTGACGCTCGGGGCAGTACCGCTGTATTTGATAAGAACGCCGTTTTAAATCGTCATTCCGCCGTCCGCGGAGGCAGGGGGCTGCATAGGAGTGCCCGAAAATGGTGCGGATGGTACATCTGCGTCTTCAAAAAACAGGATTTCTCCCGAAAACGTTCTTCGCAGAGTTTCATGTGTAACGGAGCCTTTTCTGCATTGCACCTTGAGTTTCGGACACTCTGAAAATGCGCCCGGCTCGTCGATCCGGAGAGCATCGTTTTGAATTACGACAAGTTCCAGGTTCGGGCATCGGTAAAAAGCATCCGCGCCAAGGCTTGTCACACCTTCACCCAGTGTCACCTGCTCGATCAGTTCGTTATTTTTGAACGTATAGGATAGCACGGCGGCGGCCCTGTCAGGGATAGAAAAGTGCTTTTTGATGCCGTGATAGGCCACCGCTGCACTGCCTGCCCACTCAAAATCATGCATCGTTGCGGGTGAGTTCTGGATACGTTCGATCTCGCCGGGCATACGCTTTTGCTGCTCGCCGTTTGCTGTCGCAGTCGGAGCCACGGGCGAGGAGCCTGCCTTTGCGGGGGCGATATCGCTCTTGCAAGGCAGCCCCAGCTGCTGAAAAGCAGAGGTGTATTTATAGAGATACTCCTCCTCCGTCATGCTGTGCTTCAGGATCGCCTGTTTTGTGCCAAAGCGCAGTTTGATACCGCCTCGCAGCGTGGTTTCCTTGAGGTGTATGGCGATACATGGCTTTTTTTCATCGAGGGCAAAGTCTATTTCATTTTGGACGTTTGTCGAAGCAGCGGAATTGGGTGTAAAAAATACCACAAAGAGTGCACAATGCTCAAGGGCACTTGCAATCTCGTCTGTCCATTCGTTGCCGGGGGATATTCCCTCGTCATACCAAACATGATAGCCGTGCTCGTTGAATCCTTTGATTTCGGCAAAGACCTGCGCGGAATCCAGGTGCGAATAGCTGACAAAGAGATACGGTTCGTTGCCGCGATACGCCGGGTAGGGCATTCGACCGATCCCGGGCACAAGCGTCGTTTCGGCTGAAACGGCGACGGCAGAGGGTTCCTGTGCTTTTTTGCTTTTCAGTTTGTCAAACAAGCCCATTGGTTTTCCTCCTTTTTACCGTGTCAGTCCATCCGATAGATCGTCAGACCGTCGTACTCGCGGATCAGCTCCAGCATCTGCTCCATGGGATCGGTGTCCTTGAAGCGCTCCTCCGCCTCCAGCGCGGAGAAGTCAATGAGATCGTGGTGGAGCCGCGTATGCTCGCGCATTACATTGTCGTTTCTTTGTCCGCCATCGGTCGTTGTGATCGCTCCGACGTGGGCAACGCCGTAATCCCAGCCCATGGCGCGCTTCTCGCTGCACCAGCGCTCATGCTCGGCGATGGTGATGTTCGTCAGGTCGCTTTCATGTCCCGGCTCCTTGATGAGCGCGTTAAAATCCGTGACAGGAATGTAGTCCACCGGGCGGTCGGTATAAAAGCAGCCGATTGCTTCCAGCTGTGCGGCAAAGCCCTTGGCCTGTGCGATGTTGGATAGCTTATACTCCAGGGACAGATTTTCCTCAAATGCCCGTCTCATCTCGTCGCTGGTCTTTGCACCGGCGTAGCGGCCATTCAATGCGAGGGCAAAGTCGTAAAGATTCAAATAATTGCTGTCGGAGAGATACAGGCCTGTCTTTTTCTGCTTTTCCTCGATTTGAACCTCAATTACATCGCTTGGGTCAGGTACTTCTACATTCGGCTCATAGCCGGGAACAATGTCCCGTACGCTGATGATCTCGTCAATGTCATCCACAAACCTGCTGCGGTCTTTCCGCACCGCGCCGGACTTCTTCACATAGCCGTCGTGCAGCATGTCCTTGTAGGACTTGGCGGAGAGTACCTTGCTCTCGTAGGTTTTGTCGTAATAATAGATCCAGCGCATGCCGGTGTCCGTAAACTCCATGTCAAAGTCGAAGGCGTAAATACCGCTGCGGCTGTTCTGGCCATAGGACGCTCTGTCCCAGCATTGCAGCTCGTCGCAAAGCATCAGCAGATAGGCAAGCGGCTGCCCGTCCGAGAGACGCAGCGGCTCCTTCGTGTGCAGGAAGGACCGTATGGTGAACTTAAACAGGCTGTTGTGCAGCATGATGGCGCAGAAAGCGTCCAGCACCGGAGCGGGCAGCTTTTCACAGCTGTCGATTTCCCTGTGGCGGGCCAGATAGGTTTTTGCCATCATGAGTCCACTGAAATAGGCGTGGTCCATATAGAGATAATCCTTTTCAGCGGGATTTTCATGGATGGCCCTATCCTTCAGCGTCTTGCGCAGGCAGTGTTCAGCGTAGAACGGCTCGATCTCCGTGCGGCCCAGAAAACACTCGCCAAGGCGTTCAATAATTGCATGGGCGTACAGGTCGTTTAAGTCCCCCAGACGGGAAACGGCAAACTCGTCCATGTTCCGATAGGACACGTAGGGAGCAAAGCCGTAATCGTCGTTGTTGCTTTTGTCCAGCTTGCACACGTAGGCCTTCATCTGCTGGTGGGCAATCTCAAACGGGTAGCCGATGTCATGGAACAGAGCGGTCAGCCCCCAGTATTCAAGGAAGTGGCAGGCAGCTTCCTTGCCGTCCGTGAAACCGTATTTGTCGTTATAGGCGGTGCGGAACCCAGCGTGGTTTTTATAAACGGCAAGCCCCATCAGGAACACATAGACGCTATGGGAATAGTGGTCCCGGTGCTTCATCAAAAGCGAGCTGGCATTTTCCTCGTGTTCGCTCAGGAGTTCCAGCAGCAGCCCGGTGGAGTCGTAGCCCGCGCCGAAGGGCTTAAAGATTTCGCAGTAGCAGTAATAGATGTCGAAGGCGTCCTCCTTGGAACCGGAGGCCAGGAAGCGGCCGATTGCGGCCTCAAAGCTGAGTCGGTCGAGATCCCGCTCCATGTTGAAGGGAATCTGGTTTTTGCCCGCACTTTTCCCGTCATGATCGGTAAGCTCGGCGCGGCTATCATCAAATTTTAAATCCTCGCAGCAATCGCGGAGAAAAGAGAGCGCCTGCACTCCATAGCTGCGTTTGGACCTGAGCGGTTCCGGGATTCGCACAGAGGTTTGAACTCCGTATTGTGAGCGGTTTTGCTCCTGCATGCTTGCCAAGGCGTTGTATCCCATATCTATACTCCTTCTAATTTGGAATCAGGTGTGTCCGCGTCCTTCACATAGTACACGGTGCCGCCGAAATCACAGTCCGGTACATCGCAGATCCGCTCCAGAATGGCGAGGCTGACGGCCTCGTCCCGGCGCAGCTTAGTCATGGTATTTAGGGCAATTCCTGCGGCCTTCCGCAGATCGGCCTTGCCTATTTTCTGATCCATCAGCAGCTTCCACATTTCGGCGACGGCAGCCATATCAGAAGCAAGGACCGGAATCCTTTCCAATGAGGATGACCTGATGTGCAGCGAAAAGACCCTATATAACTATGTTGATGCCTGTTTTTTTGATGTCCGGAATATTGATCTCCTGAGAAAAGTCAAGTATCGTCCAGACAGATTCAGTGATTGACCGCATAGGGGGCAAATGCCTGCTGACCATACATTTCGTCAATACAAGTCGGATGCTGGCATTTTTAAGAGATACGAACACATCGGCTTCCGTAATAAGGATCTTTAATCTGCTGTATGATGTCCTTGGGATAAAAGGGTTTGAAAAGCTTTTTCCAGTGATCCTGACGGACAACGGCAGTGAATTCTCAAATCCTATCAGAAGGGCTCCTGTGAAGTCAACCACGAGCTGATAAGGCGCGTCCTGCCTAAAGGAAGCAGCTTTGATAATCTGATGCAGGAGGATATGTTCCTAATGATAGATCACAAGAGGATTGATCCCTCTTTGTCATATACGGAATTATCGCTGAACTCAGTATAACAATGTCAAGGTGCATTGTAAATACGGCACTCTCGGCTTACATTTCATGGTATAAAAAAGCATAGCATGAACAGCTGACATATACAAGATACTTTCGCATATAAATGCGAATTTTTACATAAAAATGGGAAAAAAAGGGAGCGCTGCAAAATGAAAAATTCTGCGGCGCTCTTTTTGCGTATCAAAGACAAGGCAAATACCCGTATAGAGATAAATCACTTGTTTCAGAGAACAACAAAGCAAGCCCTATCACAAAAACAGGACCAAATGGGGAACATTTTCTGTTTTTCGTCAGCTATGCACAGATAAAGCAGTCTGTATCCCCGTCGCAGCGCAAATTTTCAATGCGGCCGATCTGCTGTTTGAGCATGTATCTACATTCCACTTTGTGTGTGCTAAACTGCTTACATCCACTGTGGATACCTCCTCTGATTTCGTGTTGGTTGGCGAACCGTCACGATTATATCATTGGAGGTTTTTTACTAGAAGCTTAAGCATCTGGGGTCCACCGGCATAGCAGGTGGTTTTTTAAAAGACTGCCTTACAAGAAAAAGACCGCAGTCTGCTGAGGCTGCGGTCTTTTTGACGTCCCCGGGGAGATTCGAACTCCCGGCCTTCCGCTTAGGAGGCGGACGCTCTATCCTGCTGAGCTACGGAGACAATCACGGTCTTTCTTTCCCGAAAGGCCGTTTTCTATCTTATCATACTAAATCTGATTTGAAAAGTCTTTTGAACTATTTTGCTTCCCGCTCCTTCGGCATTTCCGGCAGTATCACGGTAAATGTCGTGCCATGTTCCATGTCACTCGACACCTTGATCTTTCCATGATGGTTTTCAACGATCGCCGCCGCGATCGATAATCCAAGGCCATATCCGCCCTCTGTATGAACACGGGCCTTGTCGCCGCGATAAAACCGTTCAAAAACATGGGCCTGTTCTTCTCTAGGGATAACACCCTTCTCGTCGTTTACCGAATTATTGACACAGAGCAGCAGCTTCTCCTTCTCTGCTGCCTTAAGCGACACCGTTACTTTCCCGTTCTTCCCGTATTTGCAGGCATTGTCGAGGAGAATCGTAAGCAGCTGCTTCAGCTGTTTCTCGTCGCCCGTCACGAAAAGTCCTTCCGCGATCTCTTCCGTCAGTTCTACTTTCTTCTCGAAAGCAACGGATTCAAAAAGAAGCGTTGTGCTCCATACGAGACTGGAAAAATCGATTTCCTGCTTCATGACCGGAGTCTGCGAAGCGTCGTTTCTGGCCAGGAAAAGCAGATCGTCCAGCAGTCCCTTCATGCGCACCGACTCTTCCTTCGTGCTGTCGATCCATCTGCCCTCCTGCTCAATCGTTTCATCGGGATGTGTCTTAAGAATCTCCAGATTGGCGAGGATAACGGTCAGCGGTGTCTTCAGCTCGTGGGAAGCATCCGCCACAAACTGCTTCTGACGGTTCCACGCTTCTTCCACCGGCTTTACGACGAGCCGCGCTAGATACAGGCTGATCACAAAGAAAACAAGCGCGCTTCCGAAAAAGATCAGGAGCTCATTGATCAGCAGCTTCTTAAGAGATGCATTGATCGATGTAATGTCTACAAACGCGATCTTCGTGCCGTCCGATGCGGACTGCGTCATGTATGCAAGTGAAAGACTGCTGACTGTCCCGCGGCTTTTTCCGTCCGCGAGAGCGGCCTGCGCCGCGGAGGACGCGGTGCTTTCGTCAATATTAACCATGGAATCATCGATCGACTGAATATTGCCGTCACTGTCAACGGTCACAGTAAACACTGTATTGATATGATCCTCGGACGACGGCCTGCCGACTGTCCCGCCGGCTCCGGTTCCGGCCGCGAAGCCGTTACCCTTGTCACTGCTGCCGGTTCCGATCGACGGGCGCAGATCCTTCTGTTCGCCGGAAAGTGCCATGGAAAGGCTGCGTGTGATGGAGTTCTGGCTGCTCTGATAACTCGATACATACAGTATGATCAGAACCGTCACCATAACGGCCATGACAAATACCATATTCACGAGAACAAATTTTCTTCGAAGTCTCGCTATCACGATTCGGGTACCTCCAGTTTGTATCCCATTTTCCGGACTGTTCCGATTGTAAGCCCGGAGCCGATAAAAAACAGCTTCTTCCGCAGGAAGGATATATACGCCTCGACGTTATTGTCTTCCGCGTCGGACTCGGCGCCCCAGACCTTGACGATCAGGGTTTCCTTCGACATCAGAATGCCCGGGTTCGACAGGAAAAGCTTCATCAGTTCAAACTCCTTAAAGCTTAAGTGGATGCTTTTTGTTCCGCACCAGAGATCATTCGTGGCAAGAACGAGCCGCAGGTCCTCATACGCAAGCTCCTCCAGAATTACTTCCCCCTTGCGGCGCGACAATGCCCGGATTCTGGCCAGCAGCTCCTTCGGCACGAAGGGCTTCGTCATATAATCATCGGCGCCCTGATCAAGTCCCGTTATCTTATCACTGACATCATCTCTGGCCGTCAGCATGATGACCGGTGTTTTGACACCGTTCTTTCTTAATTTATTCACAACAGAAAATCCGTCCATACCGGGAAGCATCACATCAAGCACAATCACATCGTAATCCCCTGATAGCCCATAGTCATATCCATCCGTTCCATTATAGACAACATCGACCATGTACTTCTCTTCCTGCATGATCTCACCAAGCGCGTCCGCAAGCCGGACCTCATCTTCCACGATCAGTATTTTCATGCGAATCCCCCGTTCTTTTTGTGACCTCATTCTAACATACTACATTCTACAGTAACAACCTGAAAATAACCTGAAAGTATTTTTTCAGGATAATTTCAGGAATGGTCATTATAATGACTGCAAAAGCTACAGAAAACCAATATACGGAACAAAAAGGAGGAATCAGCGATGATGACAGAAAGTACAGGCACAGACAGAACACCCGTCGTATTCCGAAGATATGAGATGAAATACATGGTTACCCGCAGTCAGTTCGCGGAACTGCTGCCGGTCATTATGAAATATATGAAGGAAGATGAATTCGGAAGATATAAGATCTGCAACATCTATCTCGACACGAAACAGTACAGTCTGATCCGGTCTTCCCTCGAAAAGCCGCTTTATAAAGAAAAGCTGCGGCTTCGCAGCTACGGCACTCCGCAGCCCGATTCCGTCGTTTTTCTCGAATTGAAAAAGAAATACGACGGCATCGTATATAAACGCCGTGTTCCGATGACGCTCGAAGAAGCCCGGATGTATCTTTCCCGTGGAATTTACCCGACCGGAAGAGACAGTCAGAACCTCCGCGAACTGGACTTCGCCGTCAGCAAGTACAAACCGGTTCCGGGCGCATATCTTTCATACGACCGGATATCCCTCGTCGGAATCGACAATCCGCTGCTTCGTATGACATTTGATCACAACATCACCTGCAGAAACACCGATATGCTGCTGGAGCACGGCAGCTACGGACAGAAAATCCTGGATGACGACAGGCTCATCATGGAAGTAAAGATTCCGGATAATATGCCGTTATGGCTGGCATCGCTTCTGTCGGAGTTCCGGATCTTTCCGACATCCTATTCCAAATATGGTACGTATTACACATCGTGTCTCGCCGGCGGGGCAGCGATGGTGCAGAAGCATTCAGAATCATTCACAGCCGATCAGGAGATCGCCGCTGTTGTAGAAAAAGGAGGGGTTTATTGTGCTTAGCAGTATATTAAAGGCTACTACTCTTACAACGATGTCAATCAGTCAGCTGCTCGTATGTTCCGCCGTTTCGCTCGGCCTCGGCGTTCTCTGTCTCTTTCTTCATATGTATAAGAATCAGGCAACGAAAAGCTTTCTGATCACACTGGCACTGCTGCCGCTGATCGTCCAGATCGTCATTTCCGTAGTGAACGGAAATCTCGGAACCGGTGTCGCGGTCGCAGGTGCTTTCTCCCTGATCCGCTTCCGTTCCGTACCGGGAAGCGCCAGAGAAATCGGCAGCATTTTCCTCGCAATGACCATCGGCCTCGCGGATGGCATGGGCTACATCGGAATTTCAGCGATTCTCTTTTTACTCGCGGCAGCACTTACCATCCTGCTGCTCAACCTTCCGCTGAAAGGCTTCCGGGATGACGGTCCGAAAGCGCTCAAGGTCACGATCCCGGAAAACCTGGATTACACCAGTATCTTCGATGATATTTTTGAAAAATACGCGGCCGATATTAAACTGGACCACGTAAAAACAACAAGCATGGGCAGTCTTTACGATCTTTCCTACACCATCGTCCAGAAAAATGAAAAGGACGAGAAAAAGATGATTGACGAACTTCGATGCCGCAACGGCAACCTGCCGATATCCTGCGGAAGGCCTGTCAGCGACAGAGAAGTCTTATAGAAAGGGAGTGTACAATATGATGAACAAAAAAAGAAAGCTTTCCATTCTGATCACCGCAGTCCTGGCAATCGCCATGACCAGTTTTCTGCTTTCCGGATGCGGCAGCACGGCTTCTGCTTCTTCCGGAACAGCAGCTTCCACTGCATCGTCGGATTCCGCCGCTTCCACGGAAACGTCGTCCGGTACATCATCTGCGGCAGCGGAAACCGTCTCCGCAGATTTTTCCGACCGTGACCTCGACGGTTCCTGGAGCGCTTCCTCCAGCACCGTAATCACCTGCTCCGGCAGCACTGTTTCCATAAGCGGCAGCGGAGCGACCGAGAGCAATGGCGTAATCACGATTACAGCAGCCGGCACCTATGTTTTTTCAGGCACGTTATCCGACGGGCAGATCGTCGTAAACGCAGGTGACAGCGATAAGGTCCAGATCGTACTGAACGGATTCACAATTACCTGCAGCAGCGGCGCCGCGATCAATGGCGTCCAGAGTGACAAAATCTTCCTCACACTCGCGGATGGAACCGTCAACACCGTAAGCGACGGCTCATCCTACGCATCGACGGATGAAAAAGGCGATCCGGACGCAGCCATTTTTTCCAAGGATGATCTTACCATCAACGGTACCGGCACGCTGAACGTGACCGGCAATTATAAAGATGGCATTCACTCCAAGGATGACCTGAAAATCGCCGGAGGCACAATCAATGTTACAGCCGTAAAAGACGGCATCAAAGGACGCGATTCGGTCCAGATAAACGACGGTACGATAACAGTCAATGCCAAGGAAGACGGCATCCAGTCAAATAATGATGAAGACACCACAAAAGGCTTTGTAGTCATTGAAGGCGGCACACTTGCTGTCACTGCCGGCAAGCAGGGCATTCAGGCCCAGAGCGTCCTTCAGATCGACGGCGGCACCGTCAATGTCGAAAACAGCTATGAAGGCATGGAGGCACCGGTCATCATCCAGAACAATGGCGACGTTTCCATCAATTCCAGTGATGACGGCATGAACGCAGCAGCAGCAAATACAAGCACCTCCACATCATCGCAGTCTTCAGGAAGTTCCGGTACATCCGGAACTTCCAATTCTTCTACAGCATCATCCACGTCAGACATGAGCTTTCAGCCGGGCGGCGCTCCGACAGACGGCGGTCAGACAGGCGGCACAATGGGCGGCGGTCAGACAGGCGGCGGCATGATGGGCGGCGACGACAGCCTTTCGATTACAATCAACGGCGGCACACTGACCGTCAACGCCGGCGGTGACGGCATTGACAGCAACGGACAGATCATCATCAACGGCGGTGTTTCCTATATCAGCGGCTCCACGGCAAACGACAATTCACCGATCGATTACGGCACATCCGCAGTCGTCAACGGCGGTACAATCGTGGCGGCAGGCTCCTCAGGAATGGTAGAGATGTTCTCCGATTCTTCCGGCCAGTCAAGCTTCGTATACTATTACAGCTCAACCCAGAGCGGGGGCACGGAAGCGACACTGAAAGACGCTGACGGCAATACCGTTCTCACCTATACACCAGACAAAGACTACAGCTGTATCATTATCAGCACAGCAGGCCTGAAAGACGGCAGTACATACACGCTTTACGCAAACGGCACGGAAACAGCTCAGATTACGATAAGCGGCACGGTAACCTCATCCGGAACAGCCTCCGGCAGCTCCATGGGCGGCGGTATGAAGGGCGGCGGCACAATGGGCGGCGGTTCGACAGGCAGCGGCACAATGGGCCAGGGACGTCCCGGCAGTCAGACTTCCAATTAAAAAAACATTCGTTGCTTATTGACACAGCAGCAGAAAGGCAGGCGGTATCGCAATGGAACGTATGTTGAAAACATATCTGATTATTCCGGCCTACGAGCCGGACGAGAAGCTCATCTGCCTCCTGCAGGATGTTTCTTCCCGAAGCGATTATGAAATCATTCTCGTGGACGACGGCAGCGGCGCACAATATGAACCTTTATTCCACACAGCGCAGCAGTACGCGCATCTCCTACGCCACCCCGCCAATATGGGAAAAGGATGTGCCTTAAAAACAGCCATGCGTTACATCCGGGACAGTGGTACAGAGTGCAGTATTATCATCACGGCAGACAGTGACGGGCAGCACACGGCAGACGATATCAAGACTGTCCGTGAAGCCGCAGCGCAGCACCGGAAAAGCCTCGTACTCGGCGAGCGGCACTTTACCGGCCGCGTTCCTTTTAAAAGCCGGGCAGGCAACCGTATAACCAGCCTTGTCTTCCATCTGGCGGCCGGTGAAAAAATCAGTGACACCCAGACAGGACTGCGTGCTTTCTCCGGAGCTTATCTGCATTATATGATTTCTGTTGAAGGAAACCGTTACGAATATGAAACGAACGTCCTGCTCAAATGGGCCGGTGACAGACTTCCATTTTATGAGCAGCCGATCGAAACCATTTATCTGGATGAAAATGCTTCTTCTCATTTTCATCCTGTAAGGGATTCGTTTTTGATTTACAAAGAAATATTAAAGTTTACTTTTTCATCCTTTTTAAGCTTTCTGCTTGACTACGGACTGTACTCCCTGCTGATTGCAATGACCGGAACGCTTCCTCTGAATATCAGCGTCGGTATCAGCAATGTGGCTGCCAGATGCTTAAGCGGAGCTTTTAATTATACATTGAACCGCAGATTTGTTTTCAAAAGTAAAGAGAATGTCGCCAGAACAGCCGCTCAGTACATGATGCTGGCAGCCTCGATTCTCGTTTTAAATACATTGCTTCTGACGCTCCTTGTCAATACAGTTGTACCGAATCGCTATCTGGCAAAAATCCTCGTAGAGATGTTTCTGTTTCTATTCAGCATTACCGTTCAGAAACGATTTATTTTTCGAAGAAACAAAAAAGATGCCGAATCTTCAGAATACCGAAAGGCAGTGATGGCAAAATGAAAAAATGGAAAATCTTATATGACGTTATGCTTGTCGTCTTTACTGCTTTCGTACTGCTGAAAACATTCGTTATCAGCGACGTCAAAACGGCACAGGCCGAAAGCACCGGAATCTATACCGAGACAAGCGCAGACACGTCCTCATCAGGTTCTTCCGGGACAGCAGCTTCGGACACAAGTTCTTCCGGCAGCGATTCCACCGCGGTAATCACGGAAAACAGCTATCAGGATGACAATATTTCCATAACCGTAACCGAAGAACGCATCGACGGAACTACCGTGTATATAGCAGATATTACCGTCAGCAGCGTCGAATATCTGAAATCCGCGTTTGCTGATAACGCGTACGGCCGCAATATTAAAGAGACAACGTCCCAAATGGCTGAAGAAAACAGTGCAATACTCGCAATCAACGGTGATTATTACGGATTCCGCGATTACGGTTACGTTCTCCGGAACGGAACTTTATACCGCAGCAATTACAGCAGCAAGAATGACGAGGCCTTTGTAATATACGAAGACGGAAGCTGTGAAACCGTCAAGGAAGGGTCGGCAAGCGCGTCATCCCTTCAGGAAAACGGTGCTGTTCAGGTTTATTCCTTCGGACCGGGCCTGGTCGAAAATGGAACGATTTCCGTTTCGCAGAATGAAGAGGTCAGCCAGTCGAAATCAAGCAATCCGCGCACAGCCATCGGTATGATCAGCCCGCTTCATTATGTATTCGTCGTTTCAGACGGACGGACATCCGAAAGCACCGGACTCTCACTGTATCAGCTGGCCTCCTGCATGCAGGACCTGGGATGCACGGAAGCATATAATCTCGACGGCGGCGGTTCATCCACAATATATTTCAACGGACAGGTGATCAACAATCCTACAGATGGAAATAAATCAGGAGAACGTGAGGTGAGTGATATTGTATACATCGGATATTAATCGTAAGGAAAAAAATAATTCCGGCTCTTCTCTTTTAAGAGCCGGAATTATAAGAAGTCTGATCGCTTCTGCTTTCTGTTTCGTATTTTCAACGGTATATAATCATTTTGGACATGGAGTATATTCCCCTTACATGACCTGGCTTTTCCTGTTCCCGCTGCTTTTTGGAACGGCTGTCTATCTGATCATGGTCATGACGGGAATACCGGAAAGGCCGTCAGCCGCCGCTGCCGCCGCATACAGCTCAGGCATCGCCACCGTTACGATAGGAAGCGCATTAAAGGGTGTCTTCGCAATTGCAGGTACCTCCTCGCCATATCTGTCGGTTTACTGGGCAGCAGGGTTCGGACTCATGGGCGCGGCAGTGCTGATGCAGTATCTCTATTCCAGCCGCAGAGCACACCGGAACACAGATCCTTCCGCTCTTCCATACCAGTAATATCAATTAAAAACAGTTATTGTCCTACTTTCCGTCAATAATGGTACGGCCGCTCATATACGGGACGAGAAGCTTCGGTACGCGGATCGTCCCGTCAGGAAGCTGGTAGTTTTCCATTACAGCCGCCGTTGTACGGCCGCAGGCAACACCGCTTCCATTCAGTGTATGAACAAATTTCGCCTTATCCTTGATATCATCCTTATAGCGTATATTCGCGCGTCTTGCCTGAAACTCTTCAAAATTGCTGCAGCTGGAAATTTCAACATACCGCCCGTAGCTTGGCATCCAGACCTCAATATCATATTTCATTGCCGCTGTAAATCCAAGATCTCCCATGCAGATTTTAACGATCCGATACGGCAGCTCAAGGCCCTGCAGCACCTCTTCTGCGTCATTTACAAGTTTTTCCAGTTCATCATATGAATTCTCTGGTTTTGTGAACTTCACAAGCTCAACCTTGTTAAACTGATGCTGACGGATCAGACCGCGTGTATCGCGTCCTGCGGCGCCGGCCTCGGCACGGAAGCAGGCTGTGTACGCGCAGAGCTTCAGCGGCAGCTTATTCCCGTCCAGAATCTGTTCGCGATACATATTCGTGACCGGAACCTCAGCGGTAGGAACCAGAAAATAGACCTTCCCGTCGCCGTATACTTTATAAGCATCTTCCTCAAATTTTGGAAGCTGACCTGTTCCGGTCATACTTTCACGGGAAACCATGAAAGGCGGGAAAACTTCTGTATAGCCCTGCTTTTCCGTATGCATATCGAGAAAATAATTCGTGATTGCTCTTTCCAGTCTTGCCCCCTGCCCGCGGTAGACCGTAAAACGTGACCCGGAAATCTTTCCTGCTGTCTCCGGATCCAGAATGCCTAAGTCCGCGCCAAGTTCCCAGTGTGCTTTCGGTTCAAACTCAAACGACGTCGGCTCCATGAATTTCCGTATTTCCACATTATCTTCATCCGACCCACCCATCGGTACAGTTGGATTCGGAATATTCGGTATCGTCAGCATCCATGCGTTCAGTTCATCTTCTACTTCACTGACTTTTCCATCCAGTTCCTTGATTTCCGCTGAAAGCTTCTTCATTTCGGCAAAAACCGGCGTTACATCCTCTCCAGCCTTCTTCATGGACGGAACCTGCTTCGAAACTCTGTTCTGCTCTGCCTTCAGCTGTTCAACCTCTGTCAGCAGATTTCTCCTTTTTTCGTCAAGTGTTTTAAACTGGCTTAAATCAAAGTCTTCTTTCCTTGTAGACAAAGCTTTTTCCACTTCTTCAAAATGCTCCCTCAACAATTTAATATCCAGCATTCAAAATCCCCCTTCTTCTATAAAACCGCATCCTCAATCGCTTTTTTCAGAGACTGCGCTTCTTCCTCAGCCAGTGCGATATACGACTCGCCCTTTACAATTTCTTTAATATACGTGTAGCAGCCTTCACTGCTGTGAATGGAATTAATGATAAAACCGTTGTTATTATCGTCCAGAAGTGTCAGCGCAAAGCTCAAATTCCCGCCCATCTCCTGAAATGCGTCGTATTTCACGATTCCGAGCTTCTGATATACACTCTTCATATTCGTGTAGAGCTTGTCAATATCGCCCTGCTGCTTTCGTACAATAAGCGATACCTGGTCCATCTCCTGAAAACGGGTCATCACCGAGCCTTCGAGTGTCTTTCCGTCTTTGCCCTTCATGAAGGAACGATACTGTGTAATAAGCCTGTTCTGCTTCTCCGCTGTCTGTATAACAAGTACGATAAGTACCAGAACGAGAACCAGAAGCAGAATGATTAATATGCCCGGGTCAAATGGCAGTTTTGTCAATATGCTGTTTTCCATTTCATCTCTCCTTGTTCCTGCATTATCAATAGAAAGATCACTGCCGAAGCGTCATGATCATATGGTAAATACGATCCAGTTCGTCTTCCGAGTAATATTCAATCTGTATATTTCCTTTGCCCCTTCCGCGGTCATTTAAAGTAACCTTGGTACCGATTGCTTCCTTCATTTTACTGGCCATATCACTGTAAATTGCAGCATTTCTTTCATCGGAAGCCGGAACAGAAGGTATTTTCTTCTTCGGCTCTTTCAGGTTCCGGATAAGCTTTTCCGTTTCACGGACACTCAGATTTTCATCAAAAATTCTCCCCGCCAGACGATATTGCTCCTCCGGATCTTCAATCGCCAGGAGCGCTCTCGCGTGCCCTGTCGTAATCATTTCACTTGTAATCATATCCTGAATATTCTCATTGAGTTTAAGAAGCCTCATTGAGTTTGTAACAGCCGATCTGCTTTTTGAAACACGTTCCGCAACCTCATCCTGCTTCAGATTGAACTCCGTCAGCAATCTCTGGTATGCACGTGCCTCTTCAATGGGATTCAGGTTTTCACGCTGAATATTCTCGATCAGCGCAATCTCAATTGACTCCTGCTTTGTAAACTCCCTGATGATAACGGGAACCTCTTTTAATCCTGCCATTTTGGCAGCACGCCACCTGCGCTCTCCCGCAATCAGCTCATAGAAATTGCCCTTCGGCTGCACCAGCAGAGGCTGCAGCACCCCGAATTGTTTAATCGAATCTGAAAGCTCTACAAGAGCATCCTCATCGAAATTCATACGGGGCTGACTTCTGTTCGGTTCAATCAGGCTGAGTTTAACCATTCTGTCTGGACCGGACGATTGTTCCTTTCCTGCATCACTTTGCTTAACTGATGCTTTCTTTATCGATAATGACGGCTTCGGTGATGTCTGCTCTTCTTTGCTGGCTTCGACACTGTTTGCCGGGGAGGATGACTTCTGTTTACTGTCCGGGTATGAATTAATCTTAGGGATAAGGCTGTCAAGTCCCTTTCCAAGTCCTGTCTTTCTAGGCGCCATTACTGCTCATTATCTCCTTTCTTCAAAAGTTCATCCGCCAGCTGCATATAGCAGACAGCTCCTGCTGATTTCGGGTCATAGATGCTTATCGGCATTCCATAGCTTGGAGCCTCTGCAAGACGAACATTGCGCGGAATAACCGTTTCAAAAATATATTCATTTAAATTTCCTTTAACATTGTCAATAACCTGCTGTGCCAGATTTGTGCGAATGTCACACATTGTAAATACGATACCTTCGATACTGAGTTCACTGTTCAACCGCTCTTTTACAATATTTATTGTAGAAATAAGCATAGTAAGCCCTTCCAGTGCGTAATATTCGCATTGAATTGGAACAAGAACTGTATCCGCTGTTGTCATTGCATTTACAGTAAGCAAATTCAGGGAAGGCGGACAGTCAATAATGATGTAGTCATATTCTTCGCGAAGTTCTTCCATTTTGCCTTTTAAAACAAATTCCTTATTATCGACGGACAATAATTCAATTTCTGTAGCTGCCAGATCTATATTTGAAGGCATTACATCCAGATTTTGCAGTGCATCCTTATAGATGCATGTCTTAACGTCTGCATCGTTGATTATCAGATCATATATCGTATTTTCAATACGTTTCAGGTCAAGCCCGAATCCATTTGTCAGATTTCCCTGCGGATCAAGATCAACCGCCAAAATGTGTTTTCCCATTTCCGCCAGACAAGCAGATATATTAATTGCAGTTGTAGTTTTCCCAACTCCGCCTTTTTGGTTCGAAACCGCTATTATTTTTCCCATTCAAGCCTCCTTCTACGTGTTTTACTATATGGTATATTATACCATAACCTGCAAGTCTGTCTAATCTTTTTTCTTATTTTACGAGTTATTAATATATTCTTCAGATTTTACTGCTATTGTATGATGTCAAATGTTTCACGTGAAACATATATATAGTTTATGTTTATTATAATTAATTCTTTGTATGTTTCACGTGAAACATTTGCACTAGTTTATTATTTAAAAACGCAAATTTTAAGCATTTATTTATTCTTGTCATTAACAAAATTATAGGGAAACAGTTCGATGTTTCACGTGAAACATCGAAATAAAGATTCCCATATAATTCTGTGGATTAGCATACGTTTTTGTTGTATAATAATATATGAAATATATTAAATAATTAATTTCTATAAGGAGGCTTGGCATGTCGAAAAAGAGCTTCGTACGTACATTTTCCATGGTTTTTGCCGGAGCATTTTCTGTAAATTTTATTTATCATAAATATTGTATGAAAAAGTATAATAATATGTCAGATGGTTCGTATTATAGCTGGGACTTTGGAGATGTTTATTATGAAAAATGCGGCAGTGGGGAACCGTTATTATTGATTCATTCGCTTTCACCCGAGCGCAGTTCATCTGAATGGTCTTATATTTCCAGCTTTTTATCCGAGAAATATACCGTATATACCGTTGATCTTCCCGGCTGCGGTCGTTCTGACAAAGATATAGATAAGTATACTGATTATTTCTACAGCAGTTTCTTAAAATCATTTGTTAAAAATGTTATCGGTTCCAAATGCATAGCAGTTGCTTCGGAATATTCATCCAGAATACCGATTATTGCATCGCATTTTGACAATACATTATTCAGTAAGGTTGTTTTGCTTAACCCTCCTGAGCTTATTCATTCAACATACTCTGACACCATTCGATATTTATATTCCAAGGCAGTTTCTTTACCTGTTTTAGGGTATTTATTATATGATATTCGATATTGTGGTGTTACACTTCGTAACATATATGGATTTCATTACTTTTCGGATCCAAATCATGCTGATTCCTCATTTATCGAAAAATGTGTTTTTGACGCACAGGTTAGCGGTGGAAGAGGAAAATATTTATATGAAAGTATGCTTTCCGGTATACTTGGCCACAAAATTCCGGCTGAAATTTTTCAGACAAGTGTACCTGTGTCAGTAGTACGATATTCACATTCCAGAAAAAATAGGGCCTTTTTTAATATGAATATGGATGCTCATGAGTTTCTGTTCTCAGATAATAGTTTACTACCGCAAATAGAAGATCCCAAAGGTTTATCTATATATTTGTATAATGCAATATTTTCGTGAACTTTTTTCTTTTCATTCGTATCTTAATAACAGGAGAGTATGATGTCACCTTATAATTATAAGAAGATATCTCTTCTTGTAGATCGGGTCAGGGAACAGGATGCGCAGGCCTTTGCAGATTTATATTCATTGTCGTACCAGAAGGTTTACTACCTGTCACTTTCATTGCTTCGTGATACGCAGCTTGCTGAAGACGCGGTGCAGGAAACGTATATTCGCGTTTTTAACTCGATTTCCTCGCTTCGTGACAGCAAAATGTTCATTGCATGGCTTAACAAAATTACATACTCCGTTTGTATGAGGATTCTTTCATCAATACGATCCGACAGCGATCTTGATGAAATAGAAGATAAAGTTTCAGACCGTACTGACGATCAGGATCCTCTTATAAGCACAGTTAAGAATTAGTCGCGGCGCGCCTTGATGAAAGAAATTCTGGATCTTCCTGAGCTCTACAAAATTGTTATCTTAATGAAGTTTTATGAGAATCTTAGTATAGATGAGATCTCCGAGGCGCTTGATATTCCGCCGGGGACCGTCAAGAGCCGTATTCATACGGCAAAAGGTATTTTAAAGAAGAAATTATCAGGGAAAGGAGATGATCTTAAATGAATGGTTTCGGACTTCCGATTTCTAAAACACTGAAGGAGTCTTCCTCGGGCATAATCATGGATTCGGACAAGGCATACGCCGCGCTTGCCGGTATATTTGCCGGTGCAGGTATTTCATCTGCCGTTGCGTTTCATCCTGCGTCTTCTGCATTACTGTACAAAGCCTTCAGCATAAAGATCATCTCTGCGACAGCTTCTGCAATCGGCGCTACAGCCGTTATCAGTGCGATAGCCTTTTCATCTGTTACGCCGTCATTCCGGCAGGTTTCTGTTCCTGACGCGTACACCGGACAGGACGTTGCGGTTACTGTCGATATGGAACATTCTTCCTTCCTGGACAGCCTGTACTGTATTGCTCCTGACGGCAGTATCATCAATGCTGATTCCGCCGGCAGCGGCACATATACACTAGATATTCCTGAAAATGGCTCGTATACGATTGTAGCCAGCGGCAACAACGGTAAAACCGCTTCTTATGATTTTACCGTAGACTGCATTGACAAGGATGGACCGGTTCTTGGTAATTACTCCGCCACAGACAGCAGCATTGTTGTTTATTTCCACGATGCTCAGGGTAGTGTTGATTACAGCAGCATATACGGAGAAGCAGAAGATGGTACCAGAATTCTTCCTTCCTCTGTTGATGAATCAGCCGGTTCTGTTACATTTGATCTGCCGAAGGAAGATTTTACGATTTATGTTTTCGATACACTTGGGAATGTTTCCGCAAACCGAGTTACAGTCAATTAATTACTGAATCGGCGATTTTGCGGGTATTCCGGCTTTTCTCGGATATCCTGACGGTGTTTCTTTTATCTTCCGGATTACGATGAGCGTACGTGCTTCATCGTAATCCGGGAGTGTAAACCGCTCAATTTTTTCTATTTTTCCGCCTAATACTCTGATTGCTTTTTCCGCATTTCTGCATTCTTCATCGATTGTTCCGGACTTATAGGAGATAAAGCACCCGCCTGTTTTAACGTACGGCATGCAGTATTCTGCAAGAACTGTTAAGTTGGCTACAGCACGTGACAGGCATATATCAAATGTTCCACGGACCTTTTCCTGTCTGATGTATTCTTCCGCACGTGCATGAACCGCTTTTATCCTCGTAAGTGAAAGCTCTTTCATAACAGCATTCAGAAAATTTATACGCTTGTTTAGGGAATCGAGCAGCACCATATCAACCTGAGGATACATGATTTTTACGGGAATTCCAGGCAGTCCCGCACCGGTACCGATATCAATAACAGATGGAGCCTGTTTGTTT
>Ga0163159_1001595_pt1 | contig 21385 bp, 19 predicted proteins | sample BioMet9_FD_108702 | JGI IMG/M metagenome (GOLD analysis project Ga0163159, IMG submission 108702) | Microbial communities from bioreactor (seeded with sewage sludge) at Lawrence Berkeley National Lab, California, USA - Biofuel... | ecosystem: Engineered > Bioreactor > Anaerobic > Unclassified ... | reverse complement strand
GGTTTGCGAAGCAAATCTGCGGATTCCGAATGTTTTCAGGATTGCGGGAGCCGCGAAAGCGGCGGAGCAATCCGTCACCTTGTCAGCTGTAACACGGGTCGAATCCCGCTTGCGGGAATAATTGGAGGAATTGAATGGACTGCAAATACTATATAGATACATGTCAATATTTTACACCGCCCGGCAAAGCTTTTATTGTCGTAAGCGGCTGGGTATTTACGGAGGATGGAAAGAGCCCGGAACCCAGAATTATCCTCAACGGGAAACAGCTGGATATTAAATGCGAACGAATTGCACGGCGTGATATCCAGATGAATTACCCAAGATATCAGCCGGAATCAGAATGTGGGTTTCGATTCCGGATACCGCTGTCTCCGGAGCAGGAAGTAACAAGTCTCAAGGCTGCAGTAACTGCGGGCGGGAAAAGAAAAATAATTCTGTCACTCGGAAAATACGGTCTTGGCAGAATTCAGAACTCGGATGCGCTTGTCTGCCATTTTGGAGATATCCGGATTCGTCAGGAGGATGAAGGCTGGCGGTATGTCCTTGATGGATGGGCAATATCACATCTTTCTGTTCCGGTTCATATTTCAATCCGTGATCAGCAGGGCAAGGTCGTCGATTTTACAAACAGAAGTGTAAACCGTGATGATTTATGTCAGATGGGCGTTGTCGGGAAAGCAGACCGTTACTGCGGGTTTGCCATTTCTTTTACAGGTTCCAGAAGCCAGACATATTATTTCGTAATATCAGATGGAACGAATAACAGAATCAAACGTCTTACCGCGGATGAAATTGAGCGGGAAGCAAAAAGACGCGATGAACGCCATATGATCGGAAATATCATGGGCAGCCTGGATATGGACCACATCAGCCGCGGTGTCAGGTATCTCCGTAAAAAGGGACTCCGCAAAACACTGAAGCGTGTCCTGAAGGGCGATACAGACAGCGGAATGCCGTATGGGGAGTGGTATGAAATACACAGGACGTCTGAACAGGAACTGGAAAGACAGCGTCATATATCATTTGCCCGCGCTCCGCTTATCAGTGTCATCGTTCCTACTTACAGAACGCCGATTCAATATCTGTGTGAAATGATCGAATCCGTCCGCTCACAGACTTATGCAAACTGGGAGCTCTGTATCGGAGACGGCAGCGAGGGTGATGCAAAGCTGGAAGAAACACTGGTGAAATACGCGGCGCTGGACAGCCGCATTCACTATCAGATTCTGAAGAAGAATCTTGGTATTTCCGGCAATTCCAACGGCGCGCTTAAGCTGGCGAGCGGTGAGTACATCGCGCTTCTTGATCATGATGATATACTGGCACCGGATGCGCTTTTTGAAATTGTCAAGACTCTGCAGGTTAAGGATTATGATATCCTTTATTCCGATGAGGATAAGGTGTCTGCAGATCTGACGGAATACTCCGATCCGAATTTCAAGCCGGATTACAGTGAAGATCTCTTCCGGTCTCATAATTATATTACGCATCTGTTTGCGGTGCGGAGAAGTATTGTCACAGAGGCAGGCGGATTTCGCAGTGAGTTTGACGGAGCACAGGATTATGATCTTATGTTCCGCTGTATTGAAAAAGCAAATGGAATCTGTCACATACCCAGGATACTGTATCACTGGCGGATGCACGAGGCTTCCATGGCCGGCAACCCTGAGAGCAAGATGTATGCCTATGAAGCCGGGAAGAAAGCGATTGAAGAGCATTACAGGCGTACAGGTGTTCATGCCAGGGTTGAAATGATGCCCATGCCGCTCTGGGGGATGTACCATACAATTTATGCGACAGATGGCGACCCGCTTATTTCAGTGATTATACCGAATAAGGATCATGCCGGCGATCTGCGGACGTGCATGAATTCACTTTACTGCAAGAATTCGTATAAGAATTTCGAGGTTATTATTGTCGAAAACAACAGTGAAAAGCCGGAAACGTTTGAACTGTATGAGCAGCTTAAGAAAGATCATGATAATCTGCGCGTGCTAACGTGGAAGGATTCCTTTAATTACGCGGCGATCAATAATTTCGGAGTAAAAGAGGCAAAGGGCGGATATCTTCTGTTCCTGAATAATGATACGGAAATTATCACAGAGGATGCGCTCAGCGAGATGCTGGGATGCTGCATGCGGCCGGAAGTCGGTGCAGTCGGCGCAAAGCTTCTTTATGAGGATGATACGGTACAGCATGCTGGAATTGTAGTCGGTTTCGGCGGGTTTGCCGGACATGTCTTTACGGGAATCGGCCGTGATGATTTTGGATTTATGGTAAGAGCATGCATAAGCTGCAATTACAGTGCCGTTACAGGTGCATGCATGATGGTCGACCGTGATGATTTTGAACATGCCGGCGGCTTCAGCGAAGAATTTGCAGTCAGTCTCAACGATGTGGATCTCTGTCTGAAAATCCGCAGGCTGGACAGGCTCATCGTCTATAATGCGCATTCGCTCTGGTATCACTATGAGTCAAAGTCGAGAGGATATGAGGACTCCAAAGAAAAAGAAGAACGCTTCCGGAAAGAAATTCATCTGTTCCGTGAGCGCTGGGCAGATATCCTGAAGAACGGAGATCCTTATTATAATAAGAATTTTCCGATTGAATTCGCTCCGTTTCATCTTGGATAGGTAAATGTTTACGAAACAGCAGAATGGAGGGTACAGAATATGCGTATTCTGGTAACAGGTGTGAAAGGGCAGCTTGGACACGACGTTATGAATGAATTATCACGGCGCGGGCATGAGGGTATCGGAGTCGATATTGAAGAAATCGATATTACGGATCCGGAGGCTGTTGAAAAGGGAATTCGGGAAGCAAATGTGGAAGCGGTTATTCACTGCGCAGCTTATACGGCGGTAGACGCTGCCGAGGATAATATCGAACTTTGCCGTCGGGTAAACGCGGGGGGAACGGAGAACATCGCGCGCGTCTGCCATGATCTTGATCTCAGGATGATGTATATCAGTACGGATTATGTCTTCGACGGGGAAGGGGAACGTCCCTGGGAACCGGATGATCCGCGTCATCCTCTGAACGTGTACGGTCAGACGAAATGCGAAGGGGAGCTGGCTGTTGAAAAGTATCTGGAGAAGTATTTTATTATTCGTATTGCCTGGGTTTTCGGGGTTAATGGAAAGAACTTCATAAAAACCATGCTGAAGCTGGGAGAGACACATGATTCACTGACTGTTGTAAACGATCAGATCGGATCTCCTACTTATACGTATGATCTTGCCAGGCTGATGGCTGATATGATTGAAACAGACAAATACGGAAGGTATCATGCGACAAATGAGGGGCTGTGCACATGGTATGAATTTGCCTGCGAAATATTCAGGCAGGCAGGCATGAATGTAAAGGTGGCGCCTGTAACAAGCGATCAGTATCCGGCAAAAGCAAAGCGGCCTCATAACAGCCGGATGAATAAAGATAAACTGGATGAAGCAGGCTTTAAGCGCCTGCCGCCGTGGCAGGATGCCTTATCCCGCTACCTTGCCGTCCTTGGCTATCCTGCAGTATAGGGTCACCGTTTCAGCACTTTCCGGCTGAAATAATCGGACGTATACTGGACGGTGTTGTTGATCAGATCCAGTTCAATATCGATGTAATTATGAAAATGCGAAAGCTTGAACGGTACTTTCCGGCAGCGCTCTCTCGTAGAGAGTCCTGCTGAAAGACCGGCAAGATAATCCGTGCCGAATCCCCTTGAGACGAAGAAGAAATACTTGACTGCAAAGCCGGCCAGCAAAGCCGGAAAATTCAGAATCGTCTGGAGAAGCGGCATGTTCTTGTAAATGACATAAATACTGTTTCTGGCTGCCAGCTTTACCTTGAATGAATTATATCTGGAACCGCTTGTGCCGCTGCCGACATGGCGGATGACTGCAGAGGGACAGTACATGTTCTTGTATCCGTAAATCCGGGCACGGTAGCAGATATCGATATCTTCCAGATATGCAAAATGGTTTTCGTCAAAGAGGCCGATTTTCCGGAAGAGGGCGGTCCGGTATATGGCGGCGCCCGCGCAGGATGAAAAGACTTCCTCCTGTTCCATGTACGTATCGGCAGGTCTTCCGACGCCGCGGTTGACAGCCCAGCCCATCAAGGTGTATATATCGCCGGCTGAATCGAGCAGCTCCGGGTGTTTCATCTGAATCATGCGGCTGCTGACGGAAAAGATCCTCGGGGAAGACTCAATGGTACGAAGAAGCTGGGACGTAAAGTCCGGTTCGGCTGCGGTATCATTGTTCAAAAGGAGTACATAAGGCGTACGGGCCGCGCGAATTCCTTCATTGACCGCTCTGCTGAAGCCATAGTTGCAGTCCAGTGTGATCAGCCGGATATCCGGATAATGTTCACGAAGATACGGGACGGAATCGTCAGAAGAATGATTGTCCACGATAATGATCTGAAAGTCCCGGCAGGTCTGGTTTGAGAGTGATGTCAGACAGTCGTCCAGAAAGCTGCGTCCGTTGAAGTTAGGAATGACAATCGTAATTTTCATCTGGATATTCTCCTTCTTTCTTGTCCTGATTACATGTCAATTATACGAAATGAGCTGTATTTCTGCAAGCAAATATAAATCGTATAAGAATTTCATAAGGTATTCTTCTGTGAAATCATCTTGTCCTTTGGAAAAGAATGTTGTATCATGATATCTGTGTATCTGTAAGCAAAACGGGCTTCCGCAGACATGGTCGGAAGGCCTTTATGAGAGAATATAGAAGCATTGGAAGAGGAATAATAAGAATGTCAGTCAACCACGACAGACGTTCGCCGGAGTCTGACAGGCAGACTCGTGGGGAACGAAGTGAACGCGCAAGATACGGCGGTCGGAGCAGATATACCGGCAGCGATCATCCGGTGAGACGAATGGACCGCCGGGATATAGAATGGGAAGAGAAGAAGAGAATACGGGAAGCGGAGGCTCTGAAGCGTCAGAAGAAGAAACGGAAGAAGCGGATCATGATAACAGCAGAGATCCTCATTCTTCTCGTTCTTCTCGGAGGAGCATTTATCCTGAGCAAGCTTGGCAAGTTAAACTTTGCCGGTCTCGGGAATGTAACGACATTTGCTGATTCCGGACCGTATACGAATATTGCTCTTTTCGGCCTTGATTCGCGTGATGGAGAGCTGTCCGGCGGTGTCAACAGTGATACGATGATCATCGCCAGCATCAGCAATACAACGAAGGAAGTCAAGATGGTATCGGTTTATCGTGATACATATCTGCAGCAGGCAGACGGCAGTTATTTCAAGGCCAATTCGGCATACTGCACCGGAGGAGCCCAGGCAGCTGTCAACATGCTGAATAAGAATCTGGATCTTGATATTAAGAATTATATCAGCATTAATTTTAAGGCACTCATTACAGTCGTTGACGATCTCGGCGGCATTGATGTGGATCTTACGTCGGAGGAAGCATTCTGGCTGGATGGTTATATTAATGAGACAGCGGAATCTGCGGGTGTTACGAGCAGCCTGCTGCCGGATGAGAATGGCGGCACATATAAGCTGAATGGTGTTCAGGCAACCGCATATTGCAGAATCCGTTACACATCAGGGAATGATTTTAAACGGACGGAACGTCAGAGAACGGTACTTTCCAAGATTGTCGAGAAGACGAAGAGCGCGAATATTCTTACGGTTAATAAGATAGTAGATGACGTGTTTCCGCAGATTTCCACGAGTCTTACAAGCACGCAGATACTCAGCATGGCGGTTCATGCGGGAAAGTACACAATAAGTGAGACACAGGGATTTCCGTATGATGTGGATCCATCCTGGATTGATTCGAGCGGCGCGAACTGTGTTGTTCCGATCGGCCTTTCACAGAATGTGACAAGACTTCACACATTTCTTTTTCCGGATCAGAATTACACGCTTTCGGATGAAGTGAAGAAAATCAACGATGAATTAATCAAGAAAACAGGAGTGAATCCGGCAAATTATGATTTGAGCTCGGACAGCTCTTCAGGCAGCTGATGGGAGTGATTAATATGGCAGGCAGACACAGAAAAACAAAAGCATCAGGACGGCGGAAGCTTCGGACAGTCGTTGTTATTCTGGAAGTGGTGGCTATGCTGGTCGCTACGGCGGGAGCCTATGTCTGGGCAAAAGTCGGAAAGATCAATACGGTTAAGATTGATTCGGGGCAGATTCAGGTCAATTCGGACGTTGATGTGACAAAGCTTTCCGGGTATACGAATATTGCACTTTTCGGGGTTGATTCCAGAACAGGTTCTCTGGATGCCGGGAACAACAGTGATACCATGATTGTTGCCAGCATTGATTATGATAAGGGGCAGGTCAATATGGCGTCGCTTTATCGTGATACGTATCTGGATATTGCCAGCAGCTCAGGCGCATATAATAAGGCCAATGCGGCATACTGTTCCGGCGGCCCGGTGCAGGCGATCAATATGCTCAACAAGAATCTGGATCTGAATCTGGATAAGTATATCAGTGTTGATTTCGGAGCGCTTGCGACAGTCATCAACTGTCTCGGCGGACTTGACGTGAACATGACTTCCGGGGAAATATTCTGGATGGACGGCTATATCGAGGAAACTTCGGAAGCGTCCGGAATTTATTCTGAAACAATAGACGATGCGGGAGACGGCGTATATCACCTGAATGGCATTCAGGCGACCGCATACTGCAGAATCCGGTATATTGGAAACGATTATGAACGAACAGAGCGGCAGCGTTATATTCTCAGTCTGATTCTGGAGAAAGCCAAGACGATGGATGCCGGTACACTGATGGATATCATCGATCAGGTATTTCCGATGATTCAGACGAATATGACGTTGAGTGATATTGCGACAATTGCAACACAGGCGATGAATCTTACAATCGGTCAGTCCTTTGGCCTGCCGGAAAACAGAACGACCGGCAATGTGGGAAGCTGCGGAGACTGTGTAGTACCGACAGACTGGGCCAGTGATGTAACGAAGCTGCATCAGCTTCTTTTCGGCACCGCTGATTACACACCTTCATCAACAGTGCAGGCGATCAGTACAAAGACAGCTTCAGCCAAGGTCGGTCAGGCTACCTCGGATGAGTATAAATCCTCTTCAAGTACCAGTACAGACACTTCTACGAAGACAACAACGGAAAGCAGCTCTACTTCTTCAAAGAACAGCGGTACAGGTACTGATTCAGGAACCAGCGGGAGCAGTACTGGCAGCAGTACGGGCAGCGGTACAGGTACCGGAAGCAGTACAGACAGCGGTACAGGCAGCGGCACTGGCACGGGAAGCAGTACAGACAGCGGTACGAGCGGCACTGGTACGGGAAGCGGTACAGACAGCGGTACAGGGACAGGTACAGGCAGCGGTACAGGCACCGGCAGCGATACTGGCGGCAGCGGCACAGGCAGCGGTACAGGTACGGGAAGCGGCACAGGCAGCGGTACGAGCGGGACGAATCAATAACAGGCTATTAAGGGCAGGTGGATTAGATGATCGAGGACAACGAGAAATATTTTAATCGTTTTCATGTTGTGATCGATGCATTTGTGATCGCGGCGTCTTATCTGCTTGCATGGTATCTGCGCTTTCAAAGCGGACTGTTTTACTGGGAGTGGTCTCTGTCCCTTCAGGTGTATGCATATGCTCTTACATATATTATTCCGGTTTACCTGATTCTGTATTCATTCTTTGGACTGTATTCCGTGAATGACGACAGAAACAGGCACGGAAGCTTTGCAAATGTTTTCAAGGCGAATATTGTAGGACTTCTGATTGTTATTCTGTTCCTGTATCTGCTGAAACAGGAGCACTTTTCGAGAACGATGCTGTTCGTGTTCTTCTGCATCAACGTATTCGCCGAGAATATCGTGCGCTATGCGATCCGGCAGACACTCAGAACGTCACGAAGAAACGGCAGAAATCTGAAATATATCCTGCTTGTAGGCTACAGCCGTGCGGCAGAAGAGTATATTGACAGAATCCGCGCGAATCCGCAGTGGGGATATGTAATCCGGGGCATCCTTGATGATAAGAAGGAGCGCGGGATGGAATACCGCGGGATTAAAGTGATCGGAGAGATTGACAATCTGTTTATCATACTGCCGCAGAACAGGCTGGATGAGATTGCAATCACACTTGGACTTTCAGAATACGGGAAGCTGGAGCACATTGTGGGGCTATGTGAGAAGTCCGGTGTTCATACGATGTTTATTCCGGACTATACAAGCATTATCCCTACGAAGCCGTATACAGAGGATCTGCTCGGTCTCCCTGTAATCAACATCCGTCATGTACCGCTCAACAATCCGTTCAACAGTTTTGCAAAACGGCTTGTAGATATAGTCGGTGCGCTGGTTGCCATTATTATTTTCTCACCGGTCATGCTTGTTACGGCGATCCTGATTAAGACGACCTCTCCGGGACCGCTTATTTTCAAACAGGAACGGGTCGGACTTCATAACAAGTCTTTCCAGATGTATAAATTCCGTTCCATGATTGTTCAGGACGACAGAGTTGAGAAGAAGGGCTGGACGGTTAAGGATGATCCGCGCGTGACGAAGATCGGAAGATTTATCCGCAGAACCAGTATCGATGAAATGCCGCAGTTCTTTAATGTACTGAAGGGCAATATGAGTCTTGTCGGGCCACGGCCCGAGCGTCCGCAGTATGTTGAGAAATTCAAAGAGGAAATACCGCGTTACATGATCAAGCATCAGGTGCGCCCGGGTGTTACCGGCTGGGCACAGGTGAATGGATACCGCGGGGATACATCGATCCGGAAACGGATCGACTGTGATCTGTATTATATCGAGAATTGGACGATGGGATTTGATTTTAAAATCCTGTTTCTGACGTTTTTTAAAGGATTTGTCAATAAGAATGCATACTGATTCTATATGAGGGGGGCAGAGAGACTGTGGTCTACAGCATTAAAACAACAAGAATTCTGGCCAGGTTTAGTCTCTTCGCTGCCGCGCTGATCTGGGGCAGTTCTTTTTTTGTGCTTAAAGAATCGGTTGATGTGCTTCCTGTCGCGTTTGTACTTGCGATGCGCTTTACGATTGCATCCGCAATCCTGGCTCTGATTTTTCTGAAACATTTTAAGAGACTGACCAGAACATATATCTGGCAGTCCTGCCTGGTAGCAGTTACATTATATGGAGGATATCTTGTCCAGACGTACGGCCTTGTGGAAACGACACCAGGTAAGAACGCTTTTCTGACTGCATCCTACTGTATTATTGTTCCGTTCCTTTTCTGGGCGGTCAATCACACAAAGCCGTCGCGTCATAATATTGCCGCGGCGCTTCTGTGTATCTGCGGTATCGGTCTTGTGACACTGCAGGGCACGATATATGTTACGCGGGGTGACGCACTCACGCTTTTAAGCGGGTTCTGCTATGCAATGCAGATCGTTCTTCTGGCGATGTATACGCCGGATAAGGATCCGATTCTTTTTACGATAACGGAGCTGCTTTTTACATGTGCGTTTTTATGGATTACGGCATTTCTGACAGACAGCATTCCATCCGCCATTCCGCAGAACATGATTCCGAAGATTGTTTATCTGGCTGTTTTCTGTACTGCGGCAGCAATGCTTCTGCAGAATATCGGTCAGAAATATACAAAACCCTCGGCGGCGTCGATCATTCTGTCACTGGAAGCGGTGTTCGGCATTATCTTTTCGATGATTTTTTACGGAGAGCGCATTACAGGACAGCTGGCTGTCGGCTTTTCACTGATTTTTGCCGCAGTCGTCCTTTCACAGACGGAAAAACATCAGAAGAAATCGGATGAGGCGATTAAAAAATGAAAAAATGGAAAAAATACCGGCTTGAAATTCTGTCCTCCGCGGAGGAAGCGGTCACGGCAGTGCTGGCAGAGCATGGAATAGCGAGTATTGAGATTGAGGATAAACTTCCTCTGACGGAAGAAGAAAAGAAATATATTTTTTCAGATGTAATGCCGGAAGACAATGTGGATGACGGCCGAGCGTATATTTCCTTCTATCTTGAGGAAGAGGACGATGACAGAAATATTATTGCAGATGTGCGGAGGGCGCTTGAGGATATGCGCCCGTTTGTGGATCCAGGGCCTTGTACGATTGAATTTTCGGAAACGGCAGAAGAGGACTGGATCAACAACTGGAAAAAATATTTCCACACATTTGCAATCGACGATGTGCTGATCGTTCCGTCGTGGGAGAAGGTGCCGGAGGATGCAAAGGCAGGAACAATCCTTCACCTTGACCCGGGAACAGCGTTCGGCACGGGAAAGCATGAGACGACACGTTCCTGCATACGCGCTCTTTCACAGTATATCGGAAGTGGTGACAGGATGCTGGATATCGGCACGGGAAGCGGAATCCTGATGCTTCTGTCGCTGAAACTGGGAGCGTCCCATGGCGTTGGAACGGATCTGGATCCATGTGCTGTTCCGGCTGTCCTCCAAAACATGGAAACAAACGGAATCGATGCATCCCGCTATGAATTCTATCTGGGCAATCTGATAACGGATAATACACTGCGGGACAGAATCGGCCGGGATTCGTTTGATATCGCAGCTGCAAATATTCTTTCCGAAGTGCTTCTGCCAATGATGCCTGCAGCATCTGAACTGTTGAAGCCGGGCGGAATTTACATCACGGGCGGTATTATTGACACACGTGAGAAGATCATCAGAGAGAGCCTTACGACCCATGGCTTTCGTATTCTGCAGGAAATTCACGATGGTGAGTGGGTCTGCCTGGTTTCCCGAAAAGAAAGAAGAGACGCGTAGCTATGTATCATTTTTTTGTGCCGATCGGTCAGATTACAGAGGATCACGTTACAATCGCGGGAAGCGATGTGAATCATATCAGGAATGTGCTTCGGATGACGAAGGGGGAGCAGATCACGGTTTTTGACGGCAGGGGCAGTGAATATCTGTGCTGTCTCGACGATTTTTCCGGAGACGTCGTGAAAGCAGAGATTTTATCGAAGCAGCAGGTATCGTCGGAGCTGCCGGTGAAGCTGTATCTTTTTCAGGGAATGCCCAAAGGTGACAAGCTGGACCAGATTATCCAGAAGTCCGTAGAGCTTGGTGTCTACAGAATCATACCCGTTTTCACGGAACGGTCAATTGTCAGGCTGGATTCCGCCAAAAAAGCGCAGAGAACGAAGCGGTACAACGCGATCGCGGAAAGCGCGGCAAAACAGGCAGGACGCGGGATTCTGCCGGAGGTGGCTTCTCCGGTTTCCTGGAAGGAAGCACTGGAAGCGGCGGGAACGCTTGACCGGATTCTGCTTCCGTATGAGCTGGCGGAGAATATGGACAAGACGCGAAAGATTCTATCAGCATTATCCGGCACCGGATCTGTCGGGATATTCATCGGTCCGGAGGGCGGTTTTGCCGTTTCGGAAACGGAGGATCTCATTAAACGCGGAGCCAGCGTGATTACACTGGGAAAACGGATTCTGCGGACGGAGACGGCAGGTCCGGCAATTCTCGCAATGATGATGTTCCTTCTGGAAAAATAGCTGTGAGTGCTTGAAAGGGAGAATTATGGGAATCTATCTTGACAATTCGGCTACGACCAGGGTGTATCCTGAGGCCGCGGCCATAATGAACAAGGTTATGACAGAGGATTACGGGAATCCGTCATCTATGCATCATATGGGTGTAGCGGCAGAAAAGTATATCCGTGAAGCAACCTCCTCCATCTGCCGTACGCTGAAGGCCAGGGAGAGTGAGATTGTCTATACCTCGGGCGGAACGGAAAGTGACAACCTGGCGATTCTCGGGACAGCACGATCTATGGAACGAAGGGGCAGGCATCTTGTTACAACAGCAATTGAGCACCCGGCGGTCTTTAATACGATGGAGTATCTGAAGTCGGAGGGCTTTGAGATAACATATCTTCCGGTTGACCGTTATGGCCTTGTATCGGTGGAGGATGTGAGAAAGGCAGTCCGCCCGGATACCATTCTTGTTTCTGTTATGTGTGTAAACAACGAGATCGGCTCACGTCAGCCGGTGGAAGCGATCGGCGCGATGCTGAAAGCCGAATACCCGCATGTGCTTTTTCATGTGGATGCGGTGCAGGGATATGGTAAATATGTACTTTACCCGTCACGGTCGGGTATTGATCTTCTGGCTTTTTCCGGTCATAAGATTCATGGACCGAAGGGTGTCGGGGTTCTGTATATCCGCGATAAAGTACGGATACTTCCCGTCATTTTCGGCGGAGAACAGCAGAAGGGAATCCGATCCGGCACGGAAAATGTGCCCGGTATTGCGGGCATCGGGTATGCCGCTTCAAGAATCTGCGGAGAGCTTGCGGAAAATACGGAAAGAATGTATACTTTGAAAGAGTTCTTTATTCAGGAACTGCAGAAGATGGATGATGTTGCTGTCCATGGAAGAACAGGGCGCGACAGTGCGCCACATATCATCAGCGCCGGGTTTGGCGGCGTCCGTTCGGAGGTTCTGCTCCATGCTCTTGAGGAGCGCGGCATATATGTATCTTCCGGATCCGCCTGTGCCTCGAACCATCCGGGCATCAGCAGCACGCTGAAGAGCATCGGTGTATCCGGACGGTATATCGAATCGACGATCCGCTTCAGTCTTTCCGAGTTTACAACGAAGGAAGAGCTGGAATACACGGCGGCCGTACTGAAGGAGCTTGTTCCGGAACTGCGAAGATTCAGGAGCTGCTAGAGGAGAGGAAGAATGATGTTTCACGCTTTTTTGATTAAATATGGAGAAATCGGCATTAAAGGCAAGAACCGCCATCTTTTCGAGGACGCGCTTGTAAGCCGGATCTGTGAAGCACTGTCACCGCTTGACGCGAAGTATGATGTGTATAAGACGCAGGGAAGGGTTTTTGTCGAGTGCGGAGACGGATTCGATTATGAAGAAACGGTGGCTGCGCTGCAGTGTGTTTTTGGAATTGTCGGAATCTGTCCGATGGTCCGGGTCGATGACCGCAGCATCGAATGTATCCGGCGCGAAGCTGTGGAATACATGGGACGCACGTATCCGGACCGGAATCGTTCCTTCAAGGTAAAAGCAAGGCGCTCTGACAAGCAGTATCCTATGAATTCCATGGAGATCGACGCGGATCTCGGCGGTGTGATTCTGGATGCTTATCCGGAATTTCATGTCGATGTACATGAACCAGAAATTCTGCTTCAGGTGGAAATCCGTGAGCATGTCTATATCTATTCGGAAATCATACCGGGTCCGGGCGGCATGCCTGTCGGGACGAACGGAAAAGCCATGGTGCTCCTTTCAGGAGGTATTGACAGTCCTGTTTCTGGTTATATGATTGCAAAAAGAGGCGTTGAGATTAACGCTGTATATTTTCACGCGCCTCCGTATACGAGTGAAAGGGCAAAGCAGAAGGTTGTCGATCTGGCAGGCATTATGGCCAGGTATGCCGGGAAAATCCGGCTTCACGTCGTTAATTTTACAGAAATTCAGCTGTATATATATGAAAAATGTCCGCATGATGAACTGACGATTATTATGCGGCGCTATATGATGCGGATCGCAGAGATTTTTGCCGGAAAGGATGACTGCCTTGGCCTTGTTACAGGGGAAAGCATCGGACAGGTTGCCAGTCAGACGATGAAGTCGCTGGCGGCTACGAACGAAGTGTGCACCATGCCGGTTTATCGTCCGCTGATAGGCTTTGACAAGCGTGATATTATAGAAATTGCGGAAAAGATCGGAACGTTTGAAACAAGCATCCTGCCATATGAGGACTGCTGTACGATTTTTGTGGCAAAACATCCAGTTACGAAGCCGAATATCAATATCATACGGCGCTCTGAAACGAAGCTTGCGGAGAAGATCGATGAAATGGTGGAGCGTGCATGTGATACGGCTGAAACGATCTGTATAATGCCAAATAAAGCTTGACAATCAGGCTGTTTATGGGTAGCATGAGTTTATAAAACTGAAAGGAGAGAGAATATGAAGAAAGTAATGATATCACTGAATTTTATTGAAAGAGTTAAAGCCTTTGTGGAAGATATCTCCCGATTTGAGAATGATTTTGATCTTGTTTCCGGAAGATATGTAATCGATGCCAAATCGATTATGGGTATTTTCAGTCTTGATCTGTCGAAACCGCTTGAGCTGGATATTCATCTGAATGACGAGTCCGAGCTGGCTCCGATTATGGAGGCGCTGAAGCCCTATCTGACAGAAGCTAAATAGAAGAACAGCTACCGTAATACACGGACGGAGGATGCTTCCCCCGTCTTTTTCATATAAGCTCCAGAGGTGTTGTGTTGGTGAGAACAGCGGCTTTCTGCAATCTTGGCTGTAAAGTAAATGCATATGAAACAGAGGCAATGGAGGAACTTCTTTCAAACGCCGGATATACAATCGTTCCGTTTGATGCGGCTGCGGATGTGTACGTTGTCAATACGTGTTCTGTAACGAATATTGCCGATCGAAAGAGCCGGCAGATGCTCCACCGTGCCAGAAGGCGGAATCCGGATGCGGTCATTGTGGCTGCCGGATGCTATGTGCAGACGCATGAGGATCGGGATACGCCTGCGGATATCATCATCGGGAACGGCCACAAGAAGGAAATTGCATCTGTGCTTTCAGATTACTTTGAAGGACGGGGTGCTTTACACAAGGACCAGAGTATCGGACATGATTATGAAGAGCTTGAAATCCAGATGCCGGAGGAGCACACGAGAGCGTTTATCAAAATTCAGGATGGATGCAGCCAGTTCTGCAGCTACTGTGTCATACCGTATGCCCGCGGCCGTGTCCGCAGCCGGAGCGCAGAGCTTGTTATGGCAGAGGTAAACCGGCTTTCGAAAATGGGATACCGTGAAATCGTACTGACCGGCATCCACCTCAGTTCGTACGGAACTGACTTTAACGGGAAACAGAACTTCCCTGGCGAATCGCTTTTGAAGCTGGTGAGGGAAATGAGCCTCGTACCGGGTATTTCCCGAATCCGCCTGGGGTCGCTTGAACCGCGGATCATAACGCCGTCTTTTACGGACGGGCTTGCGGAAATACCGGAATTATGCCCGCATTTTCATCTTTCTCTTCAAAGCGGCAGTGACAGGACTTTAAAGGCGATGAACCGCCATTATACAGGAGAAGAATACAAGGCAGGCTGTGCTCTTATCAGGGAGAAGTGGCCGCAGGCGGCTCTTACAACAGATATTATCGTCGGATTTCCCGGGGAAACAGATGCGGACTTTGAGGAATCACTGCATTTTGTGGAATCGATTCATTTTTTTGAAACACATATTTTTAAGTATTCTTTGCGGCAGGGCACCAGGGCAGCATCGTTACCGGATCAGCTGCCGGAATCAGTCAAAGAGGAGCGGAGCCGCGCGATGCTTGTTTTGAATGAACAGAACAGGAGAGCGTATCTGAAGTCTTTTATTCACGGCAGCATAGAACTGCTGCTGGAGGAGGAAGCGGTAATTGACGGCAGGTGCTGCATGACGGGGCATTCACGTGAATATATCCACGCCGCCGTGCCGTGTGACGCCAGTGCGGTCAGACTCGTGAAGGGAAGCATCATCACAGCTGAGCCGCTCGATTTTCTGAACGCTGAAATGTTAGTTTGCAATATCTGCTGAAGTATATTAGAATAGTTATGATGATATGTGCCGTTTTCGTGTGTTTTTGCATGTGAAACGGTACGGGAGCGATGGAAAAGGACGTGAAGACATGGATAAGAAACTCGAAAACACGCAGTATTTCAAAGTTGAGAGCGCTCCGGAAATTCAGGCCAGTGATATTCTTGACATTGTTTATCATGCCCTGAAGGAGAAGGGATATAACCCGGTGAACCAGATCGTCGGTTATATCATGTCCGGGGACCCGACGTATATTACGAGTCATAACGGGGCACGCAGCCTTATTATGAAGATAGAAAGGGATGAGCTGGTAGAAGAACTGCTGCAGTCTTATATCCGGAATCGTTCATGGGAATGATGGAACGAGGCATGAAACGGATTATAGGACTGGATTTCGGCTCGAAGACAGTAGGGGTAGCAGTAAGCGATCCTCTAGGTCTTACGGCTCAGGGTCTTGAAATTATACGCAGAAAATCGGAAGACAAGCTGCGTCAGACCCTTGCACGGATTGCGGCAATAACGGAGGAATACCAGGCAGAGCGGATAGTACTTGGTTTTCCAAGAAACATGAACAATACCGTGGGGCCAAGAGCGGAAAAGACACTGGAATTTAAGGAACTGCTGGAGCGGAGAATTGAATGCGAAGTCATTCTCTGGGATGAGAGACTGACGACTGTAGAAGCAGACCGGACGCTGGATTTTTGCGGCGTACGGAGGGATTCACGCGGCCAGTATATCGACGAACTGGCTGCTGTTTTTATATTGCAGGGATATCTGGACTCTCTGCATGGAAACAGCGGCAGCGAATAATTAAAAGGATAATAGAATGAATAACGAGAAAACAAACAATAACAGGAAAAATACCGGCAGCAAGAATCAGCCGGTGAAGCAGAACAAAAACAGACGGAACGGTGATAACAGAAATACGGAAAGAAAGAATAAACCGGAGAATAAACCGGAGAAAAAACAGATACACGCGGGCATACCCGATAATGCGGCGGTCCATAGCAGTAAATCACGGCTTCGCATCATACCGCTTGGCGGACTGGAGCAGATCGGCCTGAATATAACGGCCTTCGAGTATGAGGACGATATTGTGGTTGTCGACTGCGGACTTGCATTTCCGGAAGATGATATGCTCGGAATTGATCTTGTAATTCCGGATATTACGTATCTGAAGAACAATGCTGACAAGGTCAGGGGCTTTGTGATTACACATGGTCATGAGGATCATATCGGAGCGCTTCCTTATCTGATCAAGGATCTGAACGTGCCGATTTATGCGACGAAGCTTACAATGGGCATTATCGAGAATAAATTCAAGGAGCATAATCTTCTGAAGTCAACGAGAAGGAAGGTTATGCGGTTCGGGCAGTCTGTCAATCTTGGAAGTTTCCGCATTGAGTTTATTAAAACAAATCATTCCATTCAGGATGCAGCCGCACTTGCCATCCATACGCCGGTTGGCGTAATCGTTCATACAGGAGATTTCAAGGTCGATTACACACCGGTGTTCGGCGACGCCATTAATCTGCAGCGCTTTGCCGAACTTGGCAGGAAGGGTGTGCTGGCGATGATGTCCGACAGTACAAACGCCGAACGTCCCGGATTTACGATGTCGGAGCGGACAGTCGGCCATACGTTTGACATCCTTTTTGCCGAACATACGCAGACCAGGATCATTATTGCAACCTTTGCATCCAACGTTGACCGTGTGCAGCAGATCATCAATTCAGCTTATAAATACGGCCGTAAGGTTGTGGTGGAAGGCCGCAGCATGGTCAGCATCATCGATACCGCTTCGGAGCTCGGGTATCTTAAGATTCCTGAGGATACGCTGATCGAAACGAATGAAATGAGAAATTACCCGGATGAAAAAATGGTGATCATCAGTACGGGCAGCCAGGGTGAGTCCATGGCGGCGCTTTCACGTATGGCATCCGGTCTTCACAGGAAGATCCAGATACAGCCGAATGATACGATTATTTTCAGTTCGCACCCGATCCCGGGCAATGAGAAGGCTGTTTCCAAAATCATCAACGAACTGTCAGCACGCGGCGCAGAGGTCATATTTCAGGATGTTCATGTTTCCGGACATGCATGCCAGGAGGAGCTGAAGCTGATATATTCCCTGCTCCGCCCGAAATTCGCGATTCCTGTTCACGGTGAATACCGGCATTTAAAGGCAAATGCGTCTGTGGCAAGAGCACTTGGCATTCCGGATGAGAATATTTTTATCCTTCATTCGGGGGATGTGCTTTCCTTCGACAAGGACAGTGCCGAGATTACAGGAAAAGTGCCTGTCGGAGCGATTCTGGTTGATGGCCTCGGTGTCGGGGATGTCGGCAATATCGTACTTCGCGATCGCCAGCATCTGGCAGAGGATGGCATTGTGATTGTCGTAATGACTCTGTCGAAGGGAGCCGGCTCAATTCTGGCAGGACCGGATATTATTTCACGAGGCTTCGTGTATGTACGTGAATCGGAAGAGCTGATTGATGAGGCTCATCAGGTTGTAAGCGATGCAGTCACGTCATGTATTGCCGGCGGCGGGAATGACTGGGGACGTATAAAGAATGTTACGAAGGATACGATGAGTGATTTCCTCTGGAAACGTACGAAACGGAATCCGATGGTCATACCGGTTATTATGGAAGTTTAGAATGAAACAGCGTTTTTTATAAGAGAGAAGCATATATAAATGGAACGTGCAGCATATAAAATTCATGAAGCTGTAGAAGAACTGCACCGCAGCAGCGAATACCGCGAATACAGGGAGGCAAGACACAGCCTTGAGACACAGCCGGAGCTTCTGAAGCGGGTAGACGCATACCGCAGAGATTCGTATATTCTGCAAAGCAATGCGGAGAATGAAACAATGAGTTCCAAGGAAATCTTAAGCGGAATGGAAAAGATCGAGAATGAATACAGTGATATTCTTCACAGCAGCGATGTTGAGAAGTACCTTGATCTGGAATACACAATCTGTGCTTTTCTCCGGCAGTCCTTTGATACACTTGTGAATGCGATGGATTTATCACTTGACGAGGTAACCGGTAATGACTGACGAACGAATGGCGGCTTTTCTGCGGTCGGTCAGACCGGAGCTGCCGCCGTATCTTGCTTCTGTCGGGACAGAAGCACGCCGTGAATTTGTTCCAATTATTAAGGAAGAGGCACAAAGCCTTATCATGACCCTGATTACGGCACTAGCTCCGCAGAATATTCTTGAGATCGGTACGGCTGTTGGTTTTTCTGCCTTGCTGATGCGGGAATACGCGCCGCGCGGCTGCCATATTACGACGATAGAATCATCAGGCAAAAGAGCGAAGGCTGCCCGCGGACATTTCAGGGACGCCGGCGCGGAAGAGGATATCACGCTTGTGGAGGATGACGCGCTGGCAGTACTGCCGTCGCTCACGGATACATACGATTTTATTTTCCTGGATGGAGCGAAGGGCCAGTATATTACAATGCTGGATGACCTGATCCGCCTTCTCGGCGAGGGCGGCGTGCTTGTATCCGACAATGTTCTGCAGGAAGGCGATATACTGGAATCCAGATATGTGATACGCCAGCGTGACAGAACGATTCATACGCGCATGCGGGAGTATCTTCATGCACTGACACATACGGACTGTCTCTGCACATCGGTTTTATCAGCCGGTGACGGAATTACGGTCAGCGTCAAAAGAAGGGAAAAGCAGTGTTCAGTGACCGGAAAGGAGCTGCGTTAAACGGTGGAACAGATTTTCAGGAAACCAGAGCTTCTTATACCGGCAGGAAGTCTGAATGTTCTTAAAACGGCAGTCATGTATGGGGCTGACGCGGTATATATCGGCGGTGACGTTTTCGGACTGCGTGCCAAGGCCAGAAATTTTTCCATGGACGAAATGCGGGAGGGAATTGCTTTCGCGCATAAACATGGTGCAAAGGTCCATGTTACGGTGAATATTCTCGCTCATAATGAAGATCTCCCGGGCGTAGAAACATACCTGCGGGAGATTGCTGAAATCAGGCCGGACGCTCTGATCATAGCGGATCCGGCAGTCTTTGAAGCAGCCGAACGGATCTGCCCGGAAATTGACCGTCATGTCAGCACACAGGCAAACTGCACAAATTACGGCACATTTGATTTCTGGTACAGGCTGGGAGCGAAGCGTGTCGTCTGTGCCCGGGAGCTGACACTGGATGAAATCCGGGAGATCCGGAAACGAGTGCCGGAAGAACTGGAAATCGAAGCATTTGTTCACGGAGCCATGTGCATATCCTATTCCGGAAGATGCCTGCTTTCCAATTACTTTACAGGCCGTGACAGCAACCGCGGTCTCTGTTCCCATCCATGCCGGTGGAAGTACGCGGTTGAAGAGGAAACGCGGCCGGGTGAATACCTGCCGATCTATGAAAATGAACGTGGAACATATCTTTTCAATTCACGTGATCTGTGTATGATAGAGCACATTCCGGAACTGATTGAGGCCGGCATCGACAGTTTTAAAATCGAAGGCCGTATGAAAACGGAGCTTTATGTTGCATCGGCCGCGCGGACATATCGTGCGGCAATTGATGATTACAGAAAAGATCCTGCGGCATACAGAAGCAATATGGAATGGTATCTTGATCAGATCCGTGACTGTACGTACCGCGAATTTACGACAGGCTTTTTCTTTGGAAAACCGGGTCCCGGCTCGCAGAACTATGATTCCAATACATACAGAACGGGCTGTACATATCTTGGAACGGTACGGAGTACCGATTCGGAAGGCCGCGCCGGAATTATCCAGAAAAACAAATTCTCGGTCGGGGATGTGATTGAGATCATGAAGCCGGACCGCAGAAACGTAAGTGCTTCGGTGACGGAAATTGTCACGGAGGACGGGGAACGGAGGGAAAGCGCACCGCATCCGCTGGAGACCCTTTACATCGGCCTTACGGAAAAAGCAGAGCCGTTTGACATTCTCAGAGTGAAGAACAGCAAATAAAAATACAACATATTAATTGCAAAAAGAACCAAACTGTGATACAATATCAATATGAGATATTAGGAATGACTGATGATGTCCTGTCACGGGGAGGTTCTTTTTTTATGTTTGCTTCTGTTTTATCTGCAGCTGTCGTTGGATTCAATGTTTATTTCGTTACGGTTGAGGCTGATGTGAGTGATGGCCTGCCGGGACTTCATATGGTAGGCTATCTCGCATCGGATGTCAGGGAGGCGGGGGAGCGTGTGCGGACGGCACTTCGCAATTCTGGCGTGCGTCTTCCCGCAAAGCGCATGATTGTCAATCTGGCACCAGCCGATCTTCGCAAGCAGGGATCTATGTTTGACCTTGCAATTGCGCTAGCGCTTTCCGCAGCTCTCGGGGAGATTCCGCTTTCATCACTTTCAGATATACTGATTCTCGGCGAGATGAGCCTGAACGGTGAGATTTGTTCTGTGCCGGGAGTGCTGCCGATGGTTCAGCAGGCTTTTGCACAAGGAATCAGAACGTGTATCCTGCCGGCACAGAATGCGCTTGAGGGAAAGCTGGTTTCCGGAATGAGGATAATCGGCATGCCGACATTGGGAGATGTGCTGGAATATCTGCGGACAGGGTATATTCCGGACGTGGTTTCTGCGCCCGGAAATGAGAACAGGAATATATCCGGCTATAACGCCGAACCGGACTTTTCGGATATTCACGGACAGTCATCCGTCAAGCGGGCCGCGCTGATCGCGGCGGCGGGCTGTCACAACCTGCTTCTTACGGGACCGCCCGGTTCAGGAAAGACAATGACGGCCCGAAGACTGCCTTC